>Ga0209282_1000555_pt1 | contig 18071 bp, 11 predicted proteins | sample Mtrugardesep15_FD_187529 | JGI IMG/M metagenome (GOLD analysis project Ga0209282, IMG submission 187529) | Root nodule microbial communities of legume samples collected from California, USA - M. trunc garden sep15 (SPAdes) (version 2) | ecosystem: Host-associated > Plants > Roots > Nodule...
TAGACCCTTCAACAGCTGGTTGAACTTCAACCTCTCTCTGGCAGGCTGCGGCACTAATTTGTGCCGAAGAGAAAAACTCCCCAACCTAAAATGGTAAAAACAAATATGGAATTAGTATAAACTTGAATCTAATTGTCTTCTCTAACCTATAAGGGGGAAGACCAAGCTATATGGATAAGTACACCTTCTCTAAAACAAGCTTGTACTCTATAAGTTCGTTATAAGTGTGCTGCAACTTCTCATTGTTTGAATTAATCTCAATTAGCTCGGCTTCAAGTTCTGCTAGTTTAACCTATATCCATGAAGAAAAATTGTGTTACATGGGAATGCTTTCTTTAGCGGTAGAAAAAATTTTAAAATTTTAAAAACACCTGACAACCTCCAAATTTTCTAGATCAATAGCACACTCTCTCGTTGACCATGTTGACGGAGATATATTTGCCTTCTTCATTTGGTCCTTAAATAAACGCAACTTACGCGACATTTCTCCACATCTTTTAACCTATTTGATAAAATGGTAAGCTTTCCAATCTAGTCTAGTAAATCAGTTATGTAAAATGTCACATAATAAAAATGTTAGCAGAATAGATATCATGATAATGATAGATCTTGGTCAAATTTCCAAATGAAAATCAAAAGAAGCATTTAATTGTTTTGGAATTCAATACACAATCAATTGAAATTGAATAGTCTCAACCTTTTTAAATGCAACTATGCATACATAGATGTTATAGGTACCTGTGAAGCGTAAGTCTGTTGGAATGGGCTTTTATCTTCATTAAGCTGAAGAATTAATTTAAACAAGATTTATCAATGTAGCATATGAATAATGCTAATTCAGATAGATGAAGAACATCTCAACATTATAGAAAATGTAGTCCAAAGTGTCATAAAGAATACAAAGGGAACCATACATCTTTGAATTGAAAAAGGCCGAGATCGCCAAGGTAAGAGATTGATCGATGAGCCGATTCAATTGGAATGATCAATTGAACAAGTTGCATAGGTTCTGATCGCAAAAGATCCATTCTGGGAGAATAATAACGTTAACTTTGCATTTGGATTTTAAAATTGGAATGAATAAGGGAAGAGTGCATGGCCTGAATATGCTATCATCAACTTAAATCAATCATGCCACTACTTCCATCTTGCGGCATAAAATATTTCTTTTTCCGAGGAATGCTCACAAACACATTTTTTTTATAAGAATAACAATAATTTTTATTTTTCCTCCAAAAAAAATACAATAATTTTATTTAATTCATAGTTTATAAGCAATAATTCTCACATGCATTTTTTGAAGGAATTAATGCTCACATGCTTATTTCACCTCACATTTAAAAAATAATATAATTACACACGAAAACGATTCAAGAATTGTATTCTTGAGTGGAAAAAAATGTGTTTTTGTTCGGAAGTAAACATTCAAACGAAGAAAAAATGTGCTTTTTATGTGTGAAAAAATAACACATTGGGGGGGATATAATGTTGCTCCCCGTCACTTATATGCAATCCTTATTCATAATATCCAAAATTTGATATGAAGTTATGATACTTTTTTAAGAAGTTATGATATCTTAGAAAGCAAACCTTTAGACAATGGCTTTATGTCTACCAATGTTTTAGCTCAACAGTCAACATACATGTGTAGATTCAAATAACTTTGGTTAGAAAACTTCTCTGCTCTAATGGTTAAGGTCCTTCCATGATGTGCTATTTTATTCGTAAAATCTTAGCCTTGTAGCGTAAGGGAAAACGTTCAATTTTTTCAAACGGCATTTCTTTTTGAATAAAAATGGCATTTCTAAATGTTCAATATTGGAGTTCGATATCCTCCATAGTTATGTTTTTGTCGAATCCTTTTCTTTGTCGTTCTTTCGTTTGTTGTCGTATCATTTCGTGTTTCTTTGAAAAAGATTGACTTTATTTTGACTCATTGTCTTCCTCGACAAATTCTTAATATCACAAGTAGTAGATGCTCTCAAGTTTTGGTTGTTTGGCAAAAATTGTGTTGGTTGACGACTTGGCACATCTAAGATTAACGTGTATTCTCTAAAATGACTTATTTTTCTTTTGTGTCTCAAATGTTACAAGTCCAATCAAGAGTCATGTTAATTAAGGTATTCTGATATGAACTTTGAAAACATATTCAAAATCGGACTCTAATAAATTTTAGTAAAATAGTAGATTTTGTAAAATAAAGGTTTAATTACGGTTTTAACCCCTTAACTTTTACAAAGTTGCGATTTTGACCCTTTAAGAAAAAAAACTACAAAACGGCTCCATATGTTTTGCATTTGTAGCAGTTTTGGCCCCCAATGTCAATTTTGACTCGGTCTACGCTGACGTGGCACCCTAAGTGAGGTGCCACGTGTTATTTTTTTTATTATTTTTGGTCTTTGGGGGGCAAAACTGCTACAGATGCAAAACTTAGAGGCCGTTTTGTAATTTTTATTCTTAGGGGGCCAAAATCACAACTTTGTGAGAGTTAGGGGGTTAAAACTACAATTAAACCTAAAATAAAAAAGGTAAATGTGTAATATTTTTTTAAAAAAATGGTAAGGTCCACTCTGGAATCTACTTTGGAGGTCTGCATTATATGCACCTAAATAATTTATCAAAGTTATTTTATTTTAAAGTGCATCTTTAACTTTCTTTAAATGAAAAATTAATTTTAAAATATTATAACCAATTTTAATTAATAAAATCATGTTTAATTTTTCGAGCCATTAAAGTTAAGAAAGGATCGACCTAAAATTTTAACATAATATGCTAATTTCATTGAGTATGAGTGACAAAAATAGCATTTCAATTCCATCAACGACAAAAAAATAGCATCTCAAAATTTTAGCGATATTAATTAATTTTCTTTTCAGAAAAAAAAGATAGTGATTAACTTAAATTATTTAAATGTTAAGTATAATTGAAGTATGTGAAGATGTTATATTAAAAATCTGAAAATAAAAGATGCTCTACGTATTTAAAAAATATTCTTATTTCAATTTACAATACTAAATATTGACAACAGAAAAGCCAAAGTAAATAAATAAATAAATAAGCATACTAAATAATTAGTTAATTTGTAGTTTCTTAAAAATATTTTCAAATTTTTAAATGAAAATATTAATAATTAATTTTTTTTATGACTGCAACAAAAAAAAAATTGTTAAATCCTTTGATGGTGTTAACATTTACTAGCTTATGCCTAGTCATTACCATCTATTTTTTGTGTTTATTTATCTCTAAATTGCAAACTCCATTTATCTTACTAAATGGTGATGATCTTAACCCCTTGTTTAGTAATTGTTTAATTCTTTTCGACATCACTAAGCCTTTGTTTGATTTGACTTTTAGAAAGTAAAAAGCGTTTCTAGTTCTCCTCCACCGCAAAAATTGGTTTTCTATTATATTTGGTTTGACTTTTGAATTGCTTTAATCCACTAAAAACACTTTTTTAAAAGTTATAATTCTACATTGAACAACAGTTAATTTTCTTCACATTTCTCTTTAATTATCATTCAAAAGTAATTTTGATCAAAACTATTCAAACAATAGTCATTTTATATAATCAATTATGTATTATTACATCAAAACATAAATCAATATCAATGTTAAACTCATTTCTAATAAAAATTATCAATTTCTATATGTCGGATCAATTTTGTACACAGGCGAGCCAAACACAATATTGAACGATGATTTCTTAAACTAGCTTTACTTTGTTTTCTTCTTCCTTTCTATTCTCTCGATGCATGTGGCAAACAGAAGTGACTAGACTTAAGCTACAATTATAGATTCAACTCCTTTTCTATCCCCTGTCCGCATATGTGTCCTCCAAAAAGTATAAAATCCAGTCAACTTCAATCTTCGGTTCATATTAATTGGTATAATCATGAAAACTGATCTTATTGCAGAAGAATAAAAGTGAAAAAAATTAATACATTTAATTTCCTTGATATGGAATATAGTTAGGTTATGCAACATTAATTCAATTTTTATTTCAAAATTAATTCTCTATAAAAAAAAAAATTCAAGAGGAATAGAATGGTATATGAGAATTGAAAAAAAAAAAAAAAAAAAAAAAAAATAATAAAAAAAAAATAAAAAAAAAAAAAAAGTTATGAATGAATAAATATAAATAAATAAATAGTACAAAACAAAGAATGGGTGAAAGAGAAGGAGAGTGGTATGTCTCAATCAAATGAAGGTTATGTAGCACATGCAATGCGCCAGTAATTACAAATGTAGGGAAATTTTCGGTAGAGTTTCTGATTCTTCCATATGCACTAAAACAAGCAATCTATGAATTGTGTATCATTAGCCCTATTGTATGCTATGGACCTTAACCTATATCATTGGGGGCAGTACATACTTATAGAAACATTATACATCACATATATTTACGCACATACTTTTAGAAGCATTAAACATTATGAACCAAGGAAAATCTCTTTTCCAACTCAAGTATATAGAAGTGACATCCGGGGATCATGGGTGTCTATTCCAGTGGCTAATTTTATTGGTTTTTCAGAGAAGTAGTTGGTGTAAATGCTAGTTGCAATTCTCCATTTATACGTATATGCAGAAGATATATTGATGAAAAGAGAAGGAAAAAGGTATAGAAAGTGAGGTGATCAGCCATAACTATCCAGTGGTTTTTTACTTTGATTTAGAGACTGAACTTAACTGCTGAATTAGGTACCATTTGGAAATGCATGGAGACAAGCAAAAGAAAAAGAGGGACCATCATCGTATAAATAGTATAATAGTTTTTTTTAATAAAACATAAAAACTAATTAGAAGAAAAAAGTTTTAAAGTTCTAGTTGAACCAAAAAAAAAAAAAAATTATACCTAGTTCAATTTGGGTTTGGCAAGCAAACAAATAGGCAGAAGAAAGGGTCATATCTAGTTAACTACCAACCATGGTTTTAAATTAGATAAATTCTTAGATGGTCTAATGCTTGGTTGGGTACCGGTAAAAACTCGTCCAAAATTTGATTTTATTTTGAAATAGATTAAAATAAATAAATACATGATATATCATATTGAATATTATTTTTTTAGAGGAATCATCATTGAATAATTGGATTATGAGTCTATGCCCAACCAAATTCAATGGAAATTAAGAACGCAGTATAAGATATCTTGAGGTCTAGGCAAATATCAAAATTAAACATCCAACACAACAAAACTTCTTAACACATGCATGATTTATAATTTTGCATTGCATATGTATTCACAAATTACATGTTGTGTATAGCCAAGGGAAACACAAAACAAGCATGAAAATCTGAATTAACATTCCGTAACGCATATCAAATTACATCGTAATTCACTTTAATTTCATGCACCACCAGAATCATTAATCATTTTTATAGTTCATAACTTTTCCTTCTAGATACACCAGCTTATATGTTACAATCAGAATCACTAGCACTAAAGTCCTAACAAGCTAGAGTCTGTGACAAAATGAAATGTGCAAGGATTAAACAAACACGGTTCCAATTATATATGATTCAAATATAGATAGAGTAACACACGTATTAATTAGGATGTTGGGGGTGGAAAAATTGTGTACCAGCTGCCATGAAAGCATTGAGCGGAGCTGAGTAAAGTGAAGGGTCGAAATGGATACCGCTGGTTCCAGCTGTGGTTGTTGTTGCAGTCAAGAAATCAAGTTGTTGAGGTTGATGATGACCTCCACCAGAAGAACCTTCAATAGGTGCAATACTGGTGTAAAGATTTGGAGGACCTTGATCATAGAGAATTCCTTTGAAAACATGCCCTCCTATGTTCACAGCCGTTTGATACGCGCATTGCTCATGATCTGGACCGTCCAATGAACTCACTCTCACACACCGAAACGTTACTCCTGGAGAACTCACCTCTGGTGGGAATTGTCCCAACTCCAACCCTAAGTAGTCAAGAAAATTCAATCAAAAAAGTAATTCATTCATGAAAACCTACATATATTTGTCCTCTATTAGTTTTTTCATCATTATAACTATAAAAAAACAAAAATGAAAAAACAATAGCAATATCTAAACCAATAATTTGAGTTCGTCAGTTTTACTTAAAAACAGTGATGTTGAATGGAAAAGAAGCTAGCGAGGGACACAAACAACAGTAACAGGTTATGATAGATGACCATGGATCCGATCCAAGTGGGGTTCCATATTCAAAATCAACGTATACACTAGTTAAGGTCTAGTCATGTAGAGGACGACATAGGTTTTTTTAGTTGGAAATTCTTCATGGATATATACATCAATCATGAAGCAAAGAATCTGAGACTAAAGTATTAAATTAAAATTTAATTAAGTTAAAAAAGTTAGCTATTCAATTTTTTTTTGTAATTATTGAAAAACTATATCTTATCCTATATATGTATGTATAGCTAGCTAGGGTAGAAAACATTACATTACATTACAATAATTATACCTGTGGTAGGGATGGGTGGTTGAGGGCAAGGAAGAGAGGTTGCACCTTGATTAATTTCAATGTGTCGTTTGTAATTGTCTCCATGATCTCGACGACGAAACGGTAACGCAGAGAGATGTTGTTGTCTTTCACGGCGTTTAGCAGCGGGAACCCAAGTACTCTTAACATGTGTTTGACACTGAAACCCTCGACTCTTACAACAAGTTCTGCATCTTAGATGTATACAATCTTTCTTTGCTTGGTTGCCACAGTCCTGACAATTCATTCCTCCACTACGTCTCATTATACCAAATCTTCTTTCACACTCGTCAAACGAAGAAGAATTTCTGCTACTACTACTATGACTATGACCCACTCCAAACGCATTGTAAATGTTCAAGTTTTGTTGTGGCCATATCTCTAACCCTTTCTTATAGATCTCCTCGTTCCTTAACAATAATTCTTTACTACTATAATAATCTAATTTATCTTCTTGATGATCTTCCTTTCTACCTAGAAAAAATAACCCAGCCATTTGTTGCAGTACTCAACAATATTATATCATCCATATTAGAAACTTAAACCTATTTATGGATCGGTTTGATCAATATATTGCTTAATAATTTTGATCTTGGGAGGAAGGGTTTTGGTGGGGCGTCTCTCAAGTATGATCTTCTGGACTAGTTTTTGCAGCTTTTGAAGAGAAAAACTGTTTCTTAATTAACCAAAAAAAGAAATTAGAAAAACAGAAAAAATTGAAAATAAAATAAAAATGACTAAATACATTAAAAGAAGGCAGAAATTATGGCACGGAATGAGTTCCTCTGCAACGCCGTCAATGGTAACTGCACCCATCAACTTTACTGTATAAGCCTCATTTTATGTTTGTAGTTACTGTAGTAAAGTACTGTAGAGGAATTATTCAGACTTTTATTACTATGGTGGTTTTCTCACTTACACAGATATTATTAATGTTGGTATGATATGATATCATGTGAGTGTGAGTGTGTGAGTGAAAAAGAAAGAGTGCGTGTGGGGGACATGAAAATCTATTATCTATCACTAGGAACTTCTCTACAGTTCTCTTTGGCTAAGATGAGTGAATAACAGTCGTGCGTTGACCATCCAACGGACAATGTTATTCCACGTGTTACATCACCTTTTTCTTATTCGTCCTTGCACCGGAAAACCCGGTTGTACTTTCCTTGACCGTCTCCGTAATTATTTCAAACAAGATTAATTCCAATTTTTTACGTCTATTAATACCGTAGTAGTAGTAGTAGTAGTGCAACACTACTCATACTCAACATGCATCTATACGTTGCTCCTTTCATCTAGTGATCAAACATATACGTCTCCATCACAATATAACATTTTTACTTTATCACGTAACCCTAATCCGACGGATATCGCTACTTACTAGTTATGCATTAATTGTTTGTAGGTAAATGTTTATGTTTATGTGTATGTAGGTTAAACTGTATAAGTCCGTCATATTTAAAATGATGACTCATATTTGATTGTCTATTATTATAAGTGGTGATGAATTTTAATTTTTGTTTTTCAAAAATGAAAAATTGACTATTTGATTCAATTTATTTATTATTATTTGTAAGTTTTTTTATGTTAATTATAATTTATGTAAAAAAAAATATAGTTCATTTTAAGTTTTTGGTGCGTATCTCTATTGGAGCCTAATTTTTACGGTTAGAACGGAACCTCCAAATGGTCAAGGTTGGGCATGGGTAGTTAACAAGAAAGCAAAAGTGAAAGGTTATATGCGAAAAGAATTAAAGTGTGTTATACCTTGCATTCTTGTGAAGAACAATATATTTATATGCGTCAAAAAAGTGGATGAAGAGTGAAGGAGGAACAATTACGAATGGTGTTTTCAATGTCATGTTCTAATAGTCTCTGGGGGGAGGGGAAGTATTGAGTTGTTGAGGCGTTACAATTCGGAGAAGATCCGAAGTATTGAGATTGATTATGGGCCTTAAGTTGATTAAGGGTTGTTTATGAGATGTTCCCGATGAAAATAACCCTTAAGATGATAAAGGGTTGCGTCTTGAGCCGGTCCATGATAGGAACATAATCAAAAGTCCTAGCCATATTATGTGTGCTTTGCAATACTTCTACAGAGTCGGCTAGTCATTTGTTTCTCCCTTTTTCATTTCGATCTTCAGATGGGTATAGTATTGTTAGGAAGTTGGGGTGGGAGCTAGTGATGCCTCACAATTATTAGGCTTGTTTGCAATTTCTAGGGATCTAGGGGAAATGGATCTAAGATTATGCTAGGTTTGACTTTGATTTGCCATTATGTTGTGTGTTCAATTTGAAAGTTTTGTAATGAACTTATTTTCCCACAAAAGATGGCTATGAGGAATTATTGGGCATGATCAAATTCTAATTGTATAAATTGTTATGTTAGTATTTACTCCATTGTTAGGATTCGAACTCTGAACTTTTTAACTCTTTAACTTATTTAATCTCTTAGCTCAATCAAGTGATGTGTTCATCCCCTCTATTCATGTACTTACGATGAATGAGAAGTGGAACCTATTGCTTTGTACTTACTATGAATGAGAAGTGGAACCTATTGCTTATTTGGTACGTCAGAGGTTTTGTGTGGTTAATTACATATTTGGATTGATTCGTGCTTGATTTGTCGATGGTGCAACTCTTGTTTCTTCATTCTAATCTCACTCTGAACTCTTGTTTCTTCATTCTAATCTCGCTCTGATTGGTTTTGAATCGCCTCGTAAGCGAGTTCCTTTGATTGTGTTTATTTTTTCTAGTTTTTCCTACTTGTTAGTTTTTGCTTATTTTCTTAGTTGTTCTCCATCTCGATATTATGTATGATGTCAATTAAGATCCTCTATTCTAATCTCGCTCTAATTGGTTAGGTTCCTTTGATTGTGTTTTTATTTTTTTTAATTTTTCCTACTTGTTAGTTTTTGCTTGTGTTCTTCCTTGTTCTCTTTCTTACTATTATGCATGATGTAAATTAAAATCCTCTCCTTTTTAAATTTTATCGGTTTATTTCGAAACTATAAGAATGAACATTCTTATTTTATGTAGAGAATGGTGATGATTCCAACCGTTATTTTTCATATTTAATTGTAAAATATATTTTCCATTACTAAGTCGTGGACTCTTGCGTGTGTGGTGTATCTAATTTGCGTATTTTAAGATTGGTTTACAAGTTCCACTTCTCATGGCTTGTCTTTCACCTAAAAATTATAATGATTATGTGATTGACTAACTATATAGAATACAATGATAACCGATGGATAATTAAATTTATGGTTTTGTTAACGAGTGCCTCCAGAATACTTTTTAAACATTTTAAATTAGAAAATTATTTTTTAAAAAAGTTAAATAGTTCAATTTTTGATGCATTGAATACTCAAATTTTCATAAAAAATTACCATTTAAAACTTTTAACAAGTGTTCCAAAGACGGTCGTTAACATTTTCATTAAATTTATTATTTCATGAAGATGTTAGAAAACCATTTTTGTGGAGAGGTCAACACTAGAGATGCAAAATTTGGCCAGACACAAGACAGGAATTATAAATGCTTCTGTTTGTCGTCCATATGGAACTTGCACACGGGCTCCGCTAACAAGTGGGGTACTGCGCAGGACTGAGAACTTGTTAATTTTTTTTTTTGGTACAATAGAACTTGTTAATTTTAACCATTTAAAAAGGAGACAATGTTACATTTTTATTTTTATTTTTTGAAAGAGAGAATGTTACATTTGATCAGGCGCACCTGCGATTATGATCTCTTTAGGTATTTTTTGTCTGTTTAGTCTAAAAATATTAACTTCCTAAAAAAAATGCGTTTCACATTTTTTTTAATATTCATTATCATATCAAGCAAACCATTTAGGTGTTATTGATACCATTTTGTGTGAAACTCATTTCATTTAACAAAAAGAAGTTGTTGAAGAGAGTATTAGAAAAATAGTGTTATTAATTATTCTTTAGGTCAATCTCGAAAATCAATTCTATCATCCATTAACAAACGACTTTAAAACCTATAAATAAGCACATCTTTTGATCTCAAGTCTTCATCATTAGGTCAATCTTTAAGTTAATTGATATGATTATATTTATATTTGAATACAATTGCATGAAAATGAATTAATCAATAAAATTCAACCCCCCGAGCCCAACTTGTTGGAGCTTCCCGTCTATCAAACCTCTCTGTATGTTTGAATGAAGTTGAGGTCTCTACATATGACTAGTCTTTATTGCATATCTAAAGCATGTTCATATCCTTTTTTTTTTAAGGATATGTACGTATCCGCTAAAAAACCAAAAACAATAGAATATCTTATTTTTTAGAAAAATAATTACTAAACTAGAAAACTATAATACAAATTTTTGGTTCTATTTTAAAAAATGTGCCATATGTTTTCCGAAAAATTTAATCACACATGAAAGGATTTTTATAGCTTTCGATTTTATTTTCTGAGATGTGAAATATAAGTTTTTTCGGAAATTTTAACCAGATGGGAAATGTTTTTTCTTTATAGTTTTCCAAAAAATTAAATTGTAAACCTGAAATGTATATTATAGTTTTTTGGGATTTTTAACAAACCAGAAATTTTTTGCATACCTGAAATGTTGAAAATGAAGGTGTAAAAATTTAAATGTAAAAAAGGCAAAATTTGAATTTTTAGTGGTCTGTTGGTATGAAAGTACAGATATACGGTACACAAGGTAAATTTAGGACTGTTTCAGAATCCTTTTTGGACTTTGCAACAAAATATCCAAGCCATGAGGTTGACAAATCGGTCCACTTTTGCAAAATATATTTGGGCCTCTTTTGTATCTAACACAATATTAGACTATTACTTTTTCCACCCTGCTGCATTCTCGTACGTCTTATTTTTTCTTTTAAAAATGTCATTCGGATTATATAATCCAAACTTAGTTTGGAAGTTTGAATTATATAATCCAAACTGTATCAGCATGCATTTGGCACTTAAAATTGCTTCTAAACGACATACACGTGCATTCGTAATTTTAACATGCTATAATCCCTTTTTTTTTCCAAAATGCCCTTCGGGTTATATAATCCAAACTGGACTGTTGCAGTTTGGTCCAGTTTGGATTTTAAAATCCGAATTGTACAGTAGCATTTTTTTCCTTTCTGTTTTGTATATTTTATGCTGATTGAGCATTTCTTTTCCTGTTTTGTTGATTTTATGTGGTTGATGTAACATTTGAATTCTATGTTGTTGATTTTATTTTTGAACTTTTTTTGTTGTTTTGTAACAATCGGATAATTTATGTTTTAAATTCTATGTTGTGAAAATTGTGTTCTTTCTTATCGTTTATAGCATGTTTATATTACGAATGCACGTGTATGTCGTTTAGAGCAATTTAAAGTGTCAAATGTGTGCTGATACAGTTTTGATTATATAATCCAAAACAATTTTAGTCAATTTAGATTATAAAATCCAAAATGTGTCAAACAGCCCATAAAAAATCAACTTTTGGAGGGAAAAAGGTTCATTTCAGATTATATAATATGAAATGTTGACTTTTTATGGGGTGTATGACACATTTGGATGTTTTCAGATTATAGAATCTGAAACCCACTTATACATTAGCAGAAATCAAAATCTCTCTAATTTCAGCGGTTGTGAATTTTTCTTTTAAAAACAACAGTAAAAATGATAAAACTTATTAAATAAAATCAAAAAAGTATAAAAAATACCATCGAAAATTTCTAAAAATTAAATAAAACTAATGCAATTTTTTCGGATTTTAAAACTAATGCAATTTTTTTCCGGATTTTTATGAGAATATGAAAAACTAAAAAAAATTGAAAAATGAGTTTAAATGATAAAATTTTGAATTTTGAGAGACGAGTGTGAGTTAGAATGATTACTTTTGTTCTTAATATGGTTATCCATGTTACAAGCATGCTCAGTCTTTGTGTTTATACGATTCAAATTATATAATTTGAACCATTTTCCACTGAAATTTTGGCATAAGATGGGTGTTTAGGGGTGTTTGAATTTTATAACGCGAAAAAAAAAGAAGGAATGCACCCTATTTTTGAGTGTTTAGATTATATAATCCAAATTGGTGAAAAACTCTTTTTTTTATCTCAAAACAGGAGAAAATTCGTATCATATTCTATAATCTGAAAACCCATATATATTTTTGAAAAAAAATAGAACGTGGGAAAAAATGAATATGCTAGGAATAGTAATAGTGTAATATTATTAATAAGTAGTGTAATATTATTAATAAGTATTTTCATTACATTAAAAAACACTCAAATAAATTGAGGAATTCTCTCTTTGCGTTTCCTTCCTCCCCCTCCTACAAAGTACTCCCTATTCTAATTTCCTCTAAACTCCCAACTAAACCCTTAAAAACTGAAGTTGCCTAATTTATTTTTTATTTTTTTACTAAAACTCAAGTTGCATAATTAACATATAGGTTTAGTCGATTTTTTTTTACAAACACAATTTTTTTTATAGATTCTAATTTCTAGATGAAATAATCATAATTACTAGAATGGCAAAAAACGATAAATTTTAAAAATAAAATTACAATTACTAAATGGATTATACGCTCACAATGTACGAAGACAACCAGAATAGACCATTTTTATCTCTCTTTTTTGAATTCAAATGGACCACTTTTGTCTTATAGTCATAACAAAACGTTTTCTCCATTTTTTTCAAACTTTTAACAAATTTTTTGATTTTAATAAAACCACTTGCGTCCACCCTCACGCTTGTGGTCTTACCTTCCCCTACTATAAAATCATTGCATGTGTACTAAGCAATATGCGCACACCACAATCCACAAATATAAATCCCCTTAATAGCACAATTGTTGTATGAGTTTGACAATAGGAAAATCAACATGGAATGTGCAACCCAAAATATTTCCAAATCAAACATTGAGCTTGTCATCATAGGAAAAAACACCACAAACCACAATAACCAAAAATCAACCTCGTTAATGGTCACAAAACGATCCTTAATAAGATCCTTAACATGTATACTAAAAAAACTTCATGCAGGTTATTTCAGAATTAGCCTCTCACTTGGTGGCCAAGCATTACTATGGAAAACATTAATTGATCCAACAAACGACACAAGCAAATCAAGACACGTGCTTAGCATGCTTCCTTCTTCTGTTTTCATAGTACTATGGTCTATGTCTTTTTGTATACTCGCATTACTCTCTCTTCTTTACCTCTTAAGATGTTTATTTTTCTTTAAGATGGTAAAAGAAGAATTCTTACACCATGTAGGAGTTAACTATCTTTTCGCTCCATGGATTTCATGGTTTCTATTACTTCAATCAGCACCATTCATAGCTCCCAAAACCACTACTTATTTAATTCTATGGTGGGTTTTCACGGTTCCTGTGGTTGTTCTCGATGTTAAAATTTACGGTCAGTGGTTTACTAAAGGAAAGAGATCATTCTTAACAACGGTGGCGAATCCAACGAGTCATTTATCGGTTATAGGAAATTTGGTTGGAGCACAAGCTGCGGCAGAAATGGGTTGGAAAGAAAGTGCTATGTGTTTGTTTTCATTAGGGATGGTGCATTATTTGGTCTTGTTTGTAACACTTTATCAAAGGTTGTCTGGTGGTGATCGTCTTCCTGCGTTGTTAAGGCCAGTTTTCTTCTTGTTCTTTGCAGCACCTGGTGTGGCTAGTTTGGCTTGGGAATCTATTGTTGGAGATTTTGATACTCTTTCCAAGATGCTATTCTTTTTGTCCCTATTCCTCTTCATGTCCCTGGTATATATCATTCATTCATTAATTAATTTTTTTCTAAGCAAAATTAATTAATATGACTACTAAAATTGTTTTAAAGAGTACCTTTACAAAATTAATAGAACTTAATAGAAAAAATTACAAAGTATGATAGAAAAAAAAACATTAATATTTCGTTGATATTATAACGATTTATAATAATATGGATAATTTTTTATAGTCACTTATAATTTTGGATAGATAGACCCTAATTTAAAGTGTAGTTGTTGTTTTCATGCATGCAAAATAAATCTCCCTAGGAAGATAATGATTTATTAAATATTTCAAAATTGAGGTAGTTCTCTCAATTTCTGCGACCTCTTCCTCAAGTAATGACAAGGTTTACAGCTGGAGTAATGTTTCTTAATTTTTATTTAAATATAATTTTTCCTTAAAGTCTATACCATATGAAAAAGACATTCACCTTGTAGTTTGGCTTTTTAGACAAAACAGGCCATAGTCAACACTAATTGGCTTTTTACAAAAAAAAATCTGGTAGGCTGCCGTACAATATAGAATATCCATATCAATTATAAGTACATGCACTTATTTATTTGTTGCACTACTTGATTTTTTGCTGTAAATTGGACGTACAAGATGGAAAGGTCCTTATTAATTGACATTATAGTTGACTAACATATAATTCGCATCATATTCTTAACACGTTTTCATACAATCTGTCCAACTCCAACGTCAAGTCATGTTATTTTCAAGTGAAAATGCAGAATCATTTTAACACATTAGTATTTTGAATGATATGGTTTTAGTCTCTTACGGCTTAACGACAATTGATAAGTTTGAATTTATCCGGTTCTAAATATTAATCTCTACAGAGAGAGTAGGCTTAGAAGTAAAAAAATTACAATTTGTTTGAAAGGACAGAAAAATAATTTGTTTGATTGCCTAATAATTAATTAAGTAACATAAAATTCAAGGTCTTGCCTAAAATATTGATTAATATTAAATTTATGTTGAATTAAACAGATTTGCAGGCCAGCCCTATTCAAGAGATCTATGAGAAGGTTTAATGTTGCATGGTGGGCTTACTCCTTTCCTGTTACCGTACTTGCTTTGGCTTCCACAAATTATGCACAACAAGTCAAAGGAACTGTTTCTCATATCCTAATGATCATTCTCTTGGCACTTTCTGTTCTTGTCTCTCTTTCTCTCACATTGTTCACTTTGCTCAACTCTAAGATGCTTCTGCCAGATAACGATCCCATTGCAAACATCCTCATTGTTTAATTCATTTATTACTTACAACCAGCACAAATTATTGATTAAATATTTCATTTAATCATAATTTGTATTGTTTAGTTATAAGTTAGCTGCATGCTTGATCTATATATTTAGCTCCAATTAAACTTAATTCCATTTTTAGATCTTTTAATGTAATGAAATAGTACTTATTAAACGTTGTATTTGTACAAAAATGAACCTTATACGTCCTAAAACAATATTGTGAAGCGACTCTTTTTAGGGAGGAGAACCATTCTTTTGTGAACACATGCATACATGCCTATTAAACTTACAATCAATGGAAAGTTTAAAATACATTAAAAATAACAATAAGATGGTTTTGATGGTTTGAGTTTGAGGGAGAGATATAGAGAGATTCAAGTGATAAGAATGCCCTGCATGATGAGTTAACAACAAAAAAAGTAGAAAATTGTTAACTGGAGTTCGTCTAAATGGAAGAGGTAGAATTCTCACAACATGTTCAAATTCTGTTTGAGAGAGTATCTATATTTAGTTCTGACAAATCTCAAATGAGATTACATTTGGTAAAGAGAATGTATAAAAAATATTGTAGGAAAATTGTACTCAAAGAAATATCGTAGAAAAACTATACTTTTTTGCATGAAACTATGAAGTATTGTTAATAGTTTTACATTAGATGAGACAAAGATGGAATCTATGTTTATAAGTGAAAGTGTTCCTCATCTTACAAATTGGGTTTGTAATACTAAGTTAGGTTCAACTCAAATTCTAAGATGATAGCTGATTCTTTCAAAGATTTGTCGGATCTATCTAATATTAGGCATAAGTCAACATATAATAATATTTCTTCTTTTGATTAAGCGACATAGAAGGGCCGATCCTTGAAAGTGTAACTCGTTGTCACATATTGATTTCTAACTCTCCTCCTCCGTTAAGTAGAAGGTCTAATAACCACAATTAGTAGTGCACTTTTTTAAACTATAGGTAACACTTTAAAATATTGTGCACAGTAGTATGCCGACAATCATTTTCATCCGTAAGTAGGGATGACAGAGCAAGTCCGCCCGCCCTGCTTTTAACCCGTCGAAAAGTGGGTGGGGCGTGCCACCTTAGGTAGCACGGTTTAAATTATCACCCCACCTTTTCCCTTGGGGAGTTTGCATGTCACACCGTCAAACTAATATTTTACATTTTTCCATTCACATGAATCATAATTTTGTACTTTTATACCTAAAAGAATAGAATTATTGACATGATTTGTTTGTTGATGACATTGCCAAAGAACTCTAACAAAATAATTAAGAGTAGTAGACTAATAATTTTGTGTTATGGATCGCAAAATTTCTCGATAAAAACATGAAAAAATTTTGACAATTTGTTTTAACTAACTCGTGGATCGGTTCGATCCACCCTATCACCGCTCCCACTTTTTCATAGGGTTAAACAAAACGAGCCAATAGAAGAAATCGAGTTCAAAAAATCAATTCAAATCACCTAGATCAACAGGTTAAACAGAGTCGTCTAAACTCTAACGGATTCGATCCATTTTGCAACCCCTATTTGTAAGCATAATAACTCTTTACTTAGGTCCATTGTAAGTATTATAATAGTGACTCTGGTATAAGTGCTGCCCGGTATAAGTGATGTTTGTAGATTTTATGATTTTGTAAATAACTTGCTCAAAATCTGCGAGTCATCCAATTAACATTATATACTTACAGATACTTCGTTTTCTTGAAAAAGCGATAACAAGGACCACGGAAGGAGAAAGCGAATTTGGACAAGCAAGTGGCCACTTGCCACAACACAAAGATAATTATGCTCATGAATCTTCCACACAATGGGAATGTTTATGATTTCTGGTGTACGATATGGCTTACCTAGTTCGTTAATTCGAATTTAGATAAGAATATGTCTTCTATATCTAGTCGAAAACATTCATATATTCATAGTTTTGAAACTCGGCTCGAACCGGCCGGTCGGACCGGTCGAACCGTGAACCGGTGGGTAGGCCGGTTCGAGCAGGACTTCGGATCGGCCATGTAAATAGCTCGGCGAGAACCGGTCAAAACCGGCAAAAACCGGTCAAAACCGGTGACTCGGCTGAGTAGTTGGTCGGACCGGTTCTTTTTTTTTATGCTTTTAAGTTAAACTTCATAATTAATTAGATACATTTAAGCACGTTTAATACTAAGTAATATCAATTATTGCCAATTAGTTATAGTAAATGCATGCTTAGACTTTTAATATTTGAAGAAAATATCAGAATTTGATAAAAACTTAAAGTTATAAAAATCGAACCGAAGACTTTAAAACGATTAAATAGAACCTTAACCAATACATGAACTACTCTTTTATGTTTGTTAATGAAATTGATCATATATGTAAACATATTGCATCTTCATTTTTTCTGGACAAAGAAACACATAGTTTTTTTTACTTTCAAAACGAGCACATTATTTTTCAAATATAATATTTACACAATAATAATAAAAATAATATTATCATCTCTCCCCTAAAAAAATAATCTACATATAATTTTTTTTAGAAAATCTACAAATTATATTAATATTAATGAATATGCAAAATATAATATATTTTCTGCTAACAAAATATATACTTTT
>Ga0209282_1000556_pt1 | contig 18066 bp, 10 predicted proteins | sample Mtrugardesep15_FD_187529 | JGI IMG/M metagenome (GOLD analysis project Ga0209282, IMG submission 187529) | Root nodule microbial communities of legume samples collected from California, USA - M. trunc garden sep15 (SPAdes) (version 2) | ecosystem: Host-associated > Plants > Roots > Nodule...
AGTGATTATATTAGTTTCTAGGGATTGAACAATGACTTCTTGGTTATAAGCTATAAGAATATCCAGACTCCGACATGTGTTAATTAGTTTCGGACACAAAAATTCATTCTTTTGCAAGATGGCTGTGTTTTAATTTCTGTTCTCCTAAAGTTGAAATTAACATCTTTTAAAGATTACTACTATTTTATCGGGCTGACACATTACTGTTGGAAGTACGAAGTATAAACCTCTCTATTTTGATTGCTATTATTGGGTGAATATTGACGATCCTTTATAATGCAGGAAGCCTTTTTATTTTAAATGTCTTTCACTGAATCACTACTTTGACTCTTGGTTTTTGCAGTTACTACAACTACGAAGTCAGTGGAAGCGCTTGAATTGTTGAGGGAAAAGAGAAGTATGTTTGATCTTATAATTAGTGATGTAAACATGCCAGAAATGGATGGTTTCAAGCTCCTTGAGCAAGTTGGACTTGAAATGGACCTGCCTTTCATTAGTAAGCTAACAAACCTTAATTTGTCTTAACATGTGGATTATTCAGCTAATTAATATCCACTTCTTATATTCAGATAGTATCTTTAAGTGATGATTTTTTCTTTTGGTGTGATATAGTGTTGTCAGGACATGATGATAGAGAAAGGGTGATGAAAGGTGTGATGAAAGGCGCTTGCGACTATCTAGTCAAACCGATCCGATTGGAGGAGCTTAAGAACATATGGCAACATGTAGTTAGAAAGAAGATTGAAAGCAAGGATCAAAATCAAGGTATCATTAGTGATGGGGTATGTGGTGAAGACACCTCATCTGAAAATATTGCTAACAAGAATAAAACGCGTGGACGAAAAAGAAAGGAACAAAGTGAGGAGGAAGAAGCAGATAGTGATGAAGAGAATGACGAGGAACACTCAACTCAGAAGAAGCCGCGTTTTGTTTGGGATAATGAGTTGCATAAAAAATTTGTTTCTATAGTTAATCTGCTTGGCCTTGACAGTGAGTTTATATGGCAATGATTATTTTTTATTTTTTTACTTTGCTAACTTGCTTGACTTGAAAACATGAAACTTAATAAGACCATTTGATGATTGACACTTAAATATGGATTATTATTGTTCCTAATAATGTAGTTTCTTCATCTATTATTGCAGAGGCTTATCCTAAAAAAATACGTGACTTGATGAATGTTGAAGGGCTTACAAGGGAAAATGTAGCTAGCCATTTGCAGGTACAAATTATAACTACCCCTTTAGTAAACAAAATTCAGACTAGTTTATTATTAAAATATTTGATCGCCGCCTTTTTGCAAATACGGTTGATTTAAAGGGGATAATTTACTTTTAAACATACATTTGCATACAAATAATGGTGTGAAAGGTTTTTTCATCCGTTGTTCATTGAAATTTCAACAGGCTAGTTTATGAAACAAAAGTATGAAAACGGTGTGTAAGCTCATTCTCGTTTTCGATTGCAGAAATACAGACTTAGTCTCAAACGACCGTCTAAACAGGCTAAAGTAGATGCTGCACTGGATCCTCTCCAGCAAAAGGGTTCAGTTGGTAGATATGGAGATTTTTGCACCTTACCTGGATCAAGAAGAATCTTAAGCAGCACACTGCCAACATATGCATCTAGTGACATGTTTTGTCGGCTGAACGCACCATCTAGTTTGAACTTTAGAGGAATAAGTTCTTCTACTGCGCCAGTCCGTCCACTTCAGTCTCAAAACATTCCCAGTTTCAAGCAGCCGATGTTTTCTGCAAGTGAAAGCTTGAGTTTTTCCCAGGGCGTTCGAACATCGGTGGAAATTAACCAGTTTCAGCGTAACATTTATCCACTTGGTAACATGAATTTAAGTCCAATTGATTATACAAGTGCTTTTACAGTTTCTTCTGGCTTCCAAGACATCGGAGATACTGTTAATAATGCAAATAGTTCTTTTTCTTGCATCTCAAGCAATCACCTATCAACACGTAATTCAGGAGCATTTATAAATCACTCTTCTGTTGGAGGTGCTTATGTGGAACCAAAATCCTTTAATCCTGCTACAAATGGTTCATCTAACTTTGCTGCCAACCCTCCTCCATTGAGTGAGGATTTTAACAATGATCAAATTTCTGGCAATAGCTTAAATTTTGACTTTCCCAGTTCTCACTTTAGGAAAAGTCCAGTTGATTTTTCTTCGACACTTGCCGTTCCTTCGGAGGAAGCGATGCAATGTCAAGACGGCTTACTTGACAATATTGTAAAGGCTTCATGTTACACGACGCAGCAGCAAAATGTTAGTTCTTCCTTCAACAATACCTTGGATTCTCTTGCTTCTTATAATGAAGACACTAGTTCCATGGTACAAAGTGTACCCCAAACTAATAGTCCATTAATGACTCAGATGCCTCAAGTTGAGAAATTTTATTCAGATGCAAGAGTGATGGAACCACGTGGTGATTGCTTTTTTGAGCAACTGCTTGCTCTAGATGGATTGATTGAGAATAGTTGTGTGTCCTTAGATGACAATAAGTGAAGCGGTTAAACAGGTATATATGATTAAAATATTCTTATGTATTATTAATCACTTCTTAGCAAGTTCCATACTGATTTATTTTTTTATTTTGTAAAAGTAAGTTTATGATTCAAGGTTAAAATGAGATCTAATTGATAGATGGAAAAATGAAATTTGATCTTACAATGTTGGATCATGCAGCGGAGTCCATCTGATATATCAAGAATCTAGGAGCATCAAAGCCGTGAAGTTATTCTTGTCTTGGAGCTGTTTCATCGAGTAGTTTAACTAGAAGCTTGGATTTATCTTCAAATTTTATTTCTTGCATCCCAAGACTATTTGAACTAGAATTTTCTGTAGCTACGTATCGTAGCTTATGGCTGGCTGTAAGTTAGAGGAGATTTGACCTATATCTTTAGTATTACTATAGTATGTGCTAGCAGTCCAATTTAATTTTACAACTGTTATTATTATCTTTATGTTTATAAACTCATAAACTATTTTCTTAGTCATTGGGTTGCCTCTCCCTCTCCGCATATATATTTATGATCTGTGACTGGTATTTCTTATGATTTTTGGACTAGACTATATATTTCCAATTGCACTCAATTCTAGAGTAATCAACATTATTCATCCGGCATCCCTCATATGCAAAGATGAATAATAATAATTAAAATCTGTATATCTATCATAGGTACCTTCATTTCTTTACTTTGTACCTCAAACCAATAACCATGTGATATTTGGGGGATAATTTGTATCTAAGTTGTGACACATGGTGAGTCTCAAAATGTTCGAATTTGGGGGGTACTTACGAAATCAAAGACTGATTTCATAAGAACTGTTGCATCAAACAAGCTTTTAGTTTGTGGTGGATTGCTACAATGTACTCAAAATTCAATACAATGAGTACATGACCGTAAGTCAGAGAATGTTCAAGGGATGTTCTAGTTTTAGAAATGGGTTCTCTCGTGTTAAAGCAGCAGTCCGTGAATTAGTATTGTTGGATGAAGATCAAATAACTCACTTTTTAAGTTCTAAGAATTGAGATGATGTAATTTTTGTTAGACTCGCAATTTAATGGGAACAAATACACTTCAAGAAAGTCTCCAAAATACAAGAGCAAAATGAAATTGCATCGTTCAATGGGAACAAATTATCTATCATCTCTGCCCTAACAGAAAGAAAAAATGCACCACTCAAATGCAAGCTCATAGCATCAATGTACAGTTGTACACATAATCGGAGGGAACATAAACATAAACATACATGTTGTACCATATTGTTCTTGATATTCCATTGTTCTATGATATCAGTTGAACAATAAAAAAAAATATATAAATTACTATTTATTAGAAAACAAAACATTAAGTGCATTGATAATTTTAGACATTTTTTAATAAATAATAAATATTTTTGAATGTAGTCAACATTTTGTTTTTAACATACAGGGATCTCATAATTTATAGTATTTGTGGTAATTTATAAAGAAGGTATAGTAGACCGTACTCGTGAATTTGGGGACAATGAACGGTATAGTAGACCCTACTAGTACGGCCACGGCGACTTTTTTTCTCTACAAAATTGTCTTCCAAAATATTTCTTCTGATCTTAATACGCATTTGTTGGCTTCAAATATAAATAAATGTCACAACTTGGAACACAATTTGTTGGCATTGATTAAAGACAGTGATTAAACACAATTTGGAACTCGGTTTTGTTTCTGTGGGTTACACTTTGGTTTGTTGTATTAAAAATCATTAAAAAACACCTGTAATAATAAATTTGGAAAATATCTTATCAAATCAAGAAATTAATTTCTTTCTTTGCAAGTTTAGACAAAAAAAACTTATCCTCTGTGTTTTTCATAACAACAAATAGCAGAACAAAGCCATTAAATATTTGTGTTTTTCTCTCTAGGCCTTTTCTTGAGTTTGGAACTTTTTTGTGTGTGATTTGTTTGATCACTGATCAATACTTGTTTTCTGTTTTGGATATTTGATTCTGGTTCATGATGGCTGTGGAGAATCCTTTGGAGGTTGAAGATGTCATCAGAGAAGATTTTCCTGTGGGTATGCGTGTTCTGGCTGTTGACGACGATCAAACTTGTCTCAAACTGTTGGAGAAGTTTCTTCTCATGTGCAAGTATAATGGTTCGTTTCCATATTTTTTCTTCTTTCTTCTTTCTTTCAGTCAATTCATTTCTGCATTGATGATCATGATCCTTTGATGTTTTCCCGTACTGTTCTCCTCTCATGCAGTGGTGTAAACTTATAATTGGAACAATCTTTGATGTAGTAAACCTTTTTTTTAATCGGAGCAAACGTTACTTGTTAGTAATTTGGTGATGATTATATTAGTTTCCAGAGTTTGAACAAGCTTATAATTGGAACAAGCTTTGTAGCCGATGTCTAGCGTGTGCTAGTATCCAACACCGACACATCTTACATTCAATCACACTTTTGTTTTCTCAAAATATTTTTGATGTGATATCACAATGTTAAGTGTATGTGGTACCTCGTCCAAAGGCGGAGCCTAGTTGTGCAATGGGGTAATCTTGGCTACCTCAATTTTTTGTTTATTTCGGGTATAAATAAGTATACTTTTATGTTCAGCCACCCTAATAATATATGTTGAGCTACCCCAAACAAGAATATTTGCCAAAAAATTAGTAGAAACGTAAAAGATAAAAAATCATTATTTGATTGGAAATTGTATTCGTCGTGTTTTGACACTTCTGGTCTTTGTAACAAATACATAGAGAACTTTGCTAGCAATGAAAATGGTAAGACAAAAGTCGGAAATAAAAATAGAGGATGTGTTTGTTGCAAATAGTTCAGTTGTTTAGATTGGTACAAATTATGAATGAATATGATTTTTTTGAATTGTTGTTGAACTCAACTTTCCTAAATACTATTTTCTCATTTTCTATTATTCTGTGCTGCTCTAATTTGTATTTAAAATAAGTAAAAATTATTGCAAATTTGTTTGAGGACATATATACACACACATCAGTTGGCAACTTTCTTGATTTTAGATACAGAAATTCATTCTTTTGCGAGACGGCGGTATTTTCTGTTCTCCTAAAGTTGAAATTTTAAATATTTTGAAGATCACTACTATTTTATTAGGCTGACACATTAGTGTTCGAAGTGGGAACTATAAGCCTCGCTATTTTGATTAAACGTTTGCGATTATTGGGTGAATTGACGGTCCTTTATCTAGAAGCCTTTTTATTTTAAATGTCTCTCACTGAATCACTAGTTTGATTCTTGGTTGTTGCAGTTACTACAACTACGAAGCCTGTGGAAGCGCTAGAATTGTTGAGGGAAAAGAGAGATATGTTTGACCTAGTAATTAGTGATGTAAGCATGCCAGAAATGGATGGATTCAAGCTCCTTGAGCAAGTTGGACTTGAAATGGACCTACCCTTCATCAGTAAGCTCACATACCTTTGTTTTAGCATGTGTATTATTCAGCTAACTAAGATTCACTTCTTATATTCAGATAGTGTCTCTAAGTGATGATTTTGTGTGATAGTGTTGTCAGGAAATGATGATAGAGAGAGGGTGATGAAAGGTGTGATGAAAGGCGCTTGTGACTATCTAGTCAAACCAATCCGATTGGAAGAGCTTAAGAACATATGGCAACATGTAGTGAGAAAGAAGATTGAAAGCAAGGATCAGAATAGAGGTATCATTACTGATGGGATATGTAGTCAAGACACCTCATCTGAAAAAACTCCTAAAAAGAATAAAATCCGTGGACAAAAAATAAAGGAACAAAGTGAGGAGGAAGAAGAAGCAGAAGAAGATAGTGGTGGAGAGAATGATGAGGAACGCTCGACTCCGAAGAAGCCTCGTTTAGTTTGGGATGATGAATTGCATAAAAAATTTGTATCTATAGTTAGTCAACTCGGCCTTGATAGTGAGTTTATGTGACAATCATTTTTTTTTTTGGTTACTTTGCTAATTTGATTGGCTTTAAAACATGGAACCTTAACAAGATCATTTGATGATTGACACTTACGTATGGATATTATTGTTCCTAACATGTAGTTTCTTCATATGTTATTGCAGAGGCATATCCTAAGAAAATATGTGACTTAATGAATGTTGAAGGGCTTACAAGGGAAAATGTAGCTAGCCATTTGCAGGTACAAACTATAATTTACCCTTTTGTCAAAATATTTCAGACTAGTTTATCTTTAAAATATTTGATCACCACCTTTTTGCAAGTACCGTCAAAGTAAAATGGGATAATTTACTTTTAAACATATGGTTGTATGCAAATAATGGTGTGAAAGTTTTTTATATCCGTTATTCATTGAAATTTCAACAATCTTCTTTATGAAACATAAGTGTGTAAACTACGTGTAAGCTTGTTCTCGTTTTCGATTGCAGAAATACAAACTTAGTCTCAAAAGGCCATCTAAACAGACTAGAGTAGATGCTGCATTAGATCCTCACCTTCAAAAGAATTCAGTAGCTGGATATGGAGATTTTTATACCTTACCTGGATCAAGAAGAATCTTAAGTAGCACATTGCCAACATATGCATCTAGTAACATGTTTTGTCGGTTGAATGCACCATCTGGCTTGAACTTGAGAGCAATGAGTTCTTCAGCACTAGTCCCTCGACTCCAGTCTCAAAACATTCCCAGTTACAAGCAGCCATTGTTTTTTGCAAGTGAAAGCTCAAGTAATTTAAAGGGCGTTCGAACGTCAGTGGAAATTAACCAATTTCAGCGGAACATTTATCCACCTGGTAACATGAACTTAAGTCCAATTGATGATTCAAGTGCATTTACAGATTCTTCTGGCTTCCAAGACATCAGAGCTAATGTTAATAATGCAAATAGTTTTCTTTCTTCCATCTCAAGCAATCACCTACAAACACATAATTCAAGAGCATTTATAAATCACCCTTCTGTTGGAGGTCTTGCTATGGAACAAAAATCTTTTAACCCTGCTACAAGTGGTTCCTATAACTTTGCTTCCAATCCTTCTCCATTGAGTGAGGATTTTAATAATGATCAAATATATCACGATAGCTTAAAGTTTTCATCGCTCAGTTCTCAATTTCAGAAAACCCCAGCTGATTTTTCTTCAACACAAGTCATTGATGATCCTTTAGAGGAAGCGATGCAATGTCAAGATGGATTACTTGGGAATGTTGTAAAGGCTTCATGTTACATGCAGCAGCAAAACATGGGTTCTTCCTTCAACAATACCTTGGATTCTCTTGCTTCTTCTGATGGAGGCACTAGTTCCATGGTCCATAGTGTAGCCCAAGCTAATAGTCCGTTAATCACTCAGATGCCTGTAGTTGAGAAATTCTATTCAGATGAAAGAATTATGGAATCAAATGGAGATTGCTTTCTTGAGCAATTGCTTGATGTAGATGGATTTGTTCAGAATAGTTGTTTGCCTTGGATGACACAATAAGTGAAGCGGTAAATATGCACGAATTAAAATATTCTTGTGTTTTGTTCACTTATTAGAAAGTTCCATATTAATTTCATTTTTAATTTTGTGAAATTATGTTTATGATTCAGGATTAAAATGAGACGTAGTTGATAGATGGAGAAATGCAATTTGATCTTACCATGTTGGATCATGCATATGAATCCTTCTGATTTACCAACCTATGAGTATCAAACTCGTGAAAGTTACCCGTCTTGAAGCCATAATTTATCGAGTATAACCAATAGTTTGGATTTATATTCAAATTTTGTTTCTTGCACCTCAACTATTTGGACGTGAATTTGCTGAAGCTACAAATCGTAGCTTATGAATAGTCATAAGTTAGAAGAGATTTCACTTAAGGATTTATAAACTTTATATATAAACTATTTTCTTAGTCATTGGGTTGCCTCTCCCTCTGCATATATATTTATGATTTATGACTGGTACTGCTTTAGAGATTATTTTTGGAAGTTTGAAATTGTTTTTAGAGTTTTTATAAATTCTTATTTTTTTTAATATAAAATTGTAACAAACGGATAAAATACTCTTTGAAGTGGTTTTTTTCCTTAAAAGAGCTGCAACAAGCGGCCTCAAACTGCCCGTTTGTTACAGATTACAATAAAACTGATTTCGAAGCCAAATCAAACATACTCTTAGTTTGCAGTGAATTGCTTTTATCTACTATAAATTCAGCATGAAGGAACGAGATCATGTATGGTATTATGGAAACAGATCATGTATTTAGCTAATCTTAAAGTCACTTTTAAACTCAATGTAAGAGTGAAACATTATTAGAAAGTTTAAACAAGAATTTTTTATCAAGCCGTGTAAACTAATTGTGGTGAAAATGCTTCCTTCCAATATTCAAAGTTCAAGCTAGAAGTAGAATAGCAAAGGTTGTTGGTGGTGCTGTGCTGAGTGGAAACAACAAACACCAAAAACTTCACTATAAATAAAGTGGTTGAACATGTATTCTCAAGGAACATGTTTTGATGTTTAGGGTTGGATTTTGTTTTGAAAATTACGCAATCAAATTTTGATGCAGATTTCAACTCTAACTTTCCTAATATTTACAATCAATCAAAGTACTTATGAGTATGAGCATGATGACTCCAATAATTTAGATTTTTTTAGGGAAAGAGGCCATTGCATTTGCCCAACTTAGTTTTTGTGTGATTCCTAAGCGTTGCATGGATGGGCGTTTGCACCCCACCAATTAAGTTCAACTTTTATTATTTCTTTTGCTTCAATGTCCCACGTCTATTTACTTTGTACCAATATAGTTTTTGAGGTTAGTTTGTAACAATATAATGTTAAAATGGTTTTAAGTACCAAAATTATTCATTGAAAGAAAATCAAATATTTTAATTTTTAATACATTGGATAAAAACTTATGCAGATAATATTTTATTTTATCAGAAAAAATGGATTGGACTGTGCCAGTGGAAACTACGGTATCAGCAATGGATTATTCTCTAATGGCATCAACAGACGACAAGGATAATAGCTCAAACGCGGCATTTACTCTTGTTGTGCAAGAATTCTAGTTGCAAGTTTGGGAGTGCATTCAACTACATCAACCTCACAGTAGGAGACTATTTCACCATGATTATCAATAAGCTACAAACCCTTGCTTCGAACAAACCAGTGCAAATGATTGTCTCAGCTGGCAGAAATAACTGTAAGCAATTTCAACTGAAGATAACCATGCTACTGTCATTTGGCCATCTAAACACAATTCAAGTGAAACAACGACTTCCTGATAAGTACGAAAAAAGTTATCGCTTAAAAACAATGCCATATTTCTAGTATTTAATTTTATTTTACAAGGCGTTCAACTAATGGAAGCACCTAGATTTCTTTCTTTTACTATTACCATCACCGAGAAATAGAGCTTGAGTGTTTGTATACATAACACACGTTTGTCTAACATTCACATTCACATGGAATTAGCTATAGCTTATATGTTCCTTGATCAGAACATGTGGAGTTCTTCACATGAACTCTCTTTCATACTCAGTAGTTGGTGATGCCAATTATGACATGAATTTCTTCATTTCCCTTGGGGGAGTTTTCATTTCTTTAAATCTTTTATGTTACATTGCTTTCATATGGTTGATAAAACAGCTGATTTAGTTTTACCAGCTGAGAAACAGGTTTGGATTCTCCTGCTGTCTATAATGGTTATTTGAATATTGTGTATGTATAACCTAAGTATGTATGTCCACATATTTTCAAATGCCGAAGCTTCAACTAAGGAAGTAAGAAATCGATGCTAACAATGAAAAGAGCAATTGCTGCCTTATATTGCGGAGGTTGAGACAATGCAACCAAAAGCATAAAGAATAAACACAGTACAAATAAAAGCTAATGATGTGCACAGCTGTACATCATTGGACTGAAACTTTACTTGCATCTGTCTATTGAAATCAAAGACAGCATAAAGTCAGTCACTTCTTGTTCCTTTGACAGTGGGAAATCTGTATGAGTTATGAGGGTGCGTATCAAAATGTTCTAGAAAGCTAAGAGCCTAAAATTTGGTTGGGGTACTTGCAGAGATTTCAAAGCAACAGACAACTGTTGCATCTCTTACAACTTCATGTTGTGTTTGGTTTGATGCGCTATGACGCCTTCATTATGTTTGGAAGCCAAATCAAAGACTATTTTAGTATGGAGTGGATTGCGATGACTTCAAGTCACAAAATGGGTAAGGATCTTTTAGTTCTAGATGGAAATTGATTCTCACATGTTAAAAACGGCAGTCAATGCAGTACGTCAATCAGTTCAATTGGATGAAGATCAAGTCATCAAACAACTCACAGTTTCAGTTGATTTTCTAATCCAATTTACCGCACTAAATATTTATCCAATTGACATGAGGCAATACATGCTAAGAGTTCTACATTGTTTAAAATATGTCCTAAAAGTCGATTTTGTAAGGATTAAGTTAAGCCCAACCCATATTCTAAGAATCATAGTGTAATTTTTCTTAGACTCGGTATAAATGAGAGATATACACTTCAAGTTCAAGGAAGTCTCCAAAATAAACAATCCAATAAACAAGGGGAAAAAACACAACATCAAAATGGTACATGCACATAATAACCAATAATTAGTGAAATTGCTTCATTCAATGAGAACAAATTATTCATCATCTCTACACACTAACAGAACAAAATATTGAACCATTCTACAATTTCTGATACAACAAGCTCAAAGCATCAATAGCACTACCCTGTTCCTATTCTTCAAGATTCTTAATATGTGCCTTAGGAACCAAAACAAGTTCTCTAGCAGGAGCCTGAATAGTAGTAACCAAAGCAGAAGAACGACTTTTCAACGAACCCAACAAATTAGCATAAATCTCGCCACGCATTGGCAATGTTTCAAGTTTCTTAAACTCATAAGGACTCGGTAGTTAGGGATACAAACTAATTAGAGTCCTTCTCATGAACTCTATTTTGTACTCGGTAGTTAGTGATACAAACTAAGACATGAATTTCTTTATTTGGTGGGGGAACTTGTAGATATTTCTGAGCAACAACTGTTGCATCTCTCACAACAACTTCACATTGTGTTTGATTTGGTCTGACATGACTTCCAACGAACCTTCAGTATGTTTGGAAGCCAAATCAAACACAGTTTGCAGTGAATTGCTATAATGTACTCTAAGTTCTAGATGGAAATGGATTCTCTCGGATACTCACTGTTGGTGAGCTCAAAGGAAGTAGCTTGGAGATTCAAGGATCTGATATATTCACCATGAAGGAAAGAAATTTGGGATTGCTCCCAGCACTGGTTATTTTCGGTTTGTTTAAAGGGTATGGTATTATGGAAACAGTTCATGGATTGAGCTATTCTTAAAGTCACTCTTAAACTCAATGTAAGAGTGAAACATTATTAGAAAGTTCAAACAAGAATTTTTTATCGAGACTTGTTGATTAATTGTGGTGAAAATGCTTACGATATTCAAAGTTTAAACCAGAATTGCTAGAAGTAGAATAGCATGCTTGTTGGTGGTGCCGTTGAGTTATTTGTGGCAAAGTCCCACACCTTTGAGTGGAAACAACAAACGCAAAGACTTACGTATAAATAAAGTGCTTGAATACTCAACATTGCATATCTTTCTCGGCCTTTTGGCTAAAAATCAATTGTATAGTTGATTAGTTGACGTGTATCTTAAAAGCATATGTTGAGGAACTTAATGTGAAAATTTTGTGTTGAAATTTTATTTTACTAACATTTAGCCTTTAGGATACATGTTATCTCGACCTTTGTGGCTCAACCTATTACATGATATTATATTGATATTGAGGGGGAAGAGGCTAGCCTACTAAGTTTCTCGTGGTGTCGGCTATGTGATGCACATGCATCACCAATTAAGTTTAACTTTTATCCTTTCTTCTTGCTTCAATGGGCCACTTTTTATTCAGATTGTCCCAATAAAATGTTGACTGTTGTCTTGCATTTGGAATTGAATTGTCTGAAGCTGCAGCTGCAAATCGTAACTTATGGATTGTCGTAGGTTATAAGTGGTCAAATTTCGCAACCTTTTTTTATAAACGCTGTGTTTATAAACTTCATATGTAAATTATTTTCTTAGTCATTTTGCTAACCTTTTTTATTTTCTTAGTCATTTTGCTAACCTTTAAGAGTCATTCCTTTTGTATTTCAACCTAGCAACTGTTTTAGGTAAATAAATTATAGTTAAAAATCAAGTAGTTATCTTGTGCAGTTAATTTTGTCCAGCAAAAAAATCTTGTGCAGTTAATACTTATTTATCAGAAAGAAATGGATTGGACTGCCAATGGAAACTATGGCATCAACATTGATTATTCTGTGATGGCAAGTGCAACAATTTTAGTTGCATATTGGGAGTGCATACAACTACATCAACCTCACGGTAGGAGACTATTTAACCATGATTATTAAGAAGCTATAAACCCTTGCTTCAAACAAACCAGTGCAAATAATTGTCTCAGTTGGCAGACATAACTGTAAGCAAACTTAACTGGAGATAACCATGCTACTATCCATTTGGCCATCTAAACACAATTCAAGTGAAACAGACTTGACGAATTCATGAATAATCATTTATTTCCCATGTCGCTAAATAACACTTCCATTATAAGTTCTTCAAACTGACCAATTCCTGATAAGTAGGAAAAGTTATCGCTTACAAACAATGCCAAATTTCTAGTGTTTGATTTTATTTCTCAACAAGGCGTTCAACTAATGGAAGCACCTGGATTTCTTTCTATTACTATTACAATCACCAAGAAATAGAGCTCGAGTGTTTGTTTACATAACACACGTTTGTCTAACATTCACATGGAATTAGCTATAGCCTATTGTTCCTTGATCAGAACATATGGAGTTCTTCACATGAACTCAATTTCATACTGAGTAGTTGGTGATGCCAATTAAGACATGAATTTCTTAATTTCACTTGGGGGAGATTTCAATTCATTAAAGTTTTGATGTTGCGCTTAGATTATATTGCATTCATATGGTTGATATGATACGACAGCTGACTTAGTTTTACTGGCTGAGAAACGGTTTTGATTCTCCTGCTGTCTATAATGGTTATTTAAATATTGTGATTGAATTGTGTATGTCCACATATTTACAAGTGATGTAGCATCAACTAAGGAACGAAGAAATCAATGCTGATAAGGACAAGAGTAATTGCTGCCTTATATTGCGCAGGTTGAGACAATGCAATTGGAATCATAAAGGATGAACATAGTACAAATAAAGGCTAATGATATGCACAGCTGTATATCATCAGCTAATACTGTCAACGGAACACGGAGGTAGTCGCCCAACCAGGGAATTTATACCATTGGACTGATACTTCACTTGCATCTTTCTATTGAAATCAAAGACTGCATGAAATTCAACTGTACAAATTCAGTGATTTCTTGTTCCTTTGACAGTGAGAAATCTGTATGAGTTGTTAGGGGGTGAGTCTGGAAATTTTCTAGAAAGCTAAAAGCCTAAAATTTGGTGGGGGTACTTGTAGAGATTTCATAAGCAACAACTGTTGCATCTCTTACAAGTTACAACTTCATTTTGTGTTTGGTTTGACGCACTATGGCGTCAAAGACACCTCCATTGTGTCTGGTAGCCAAATCAAAGATACTCTTAGTATGGAGTAGATTATATTGCTTTCATATGGTTGATATGATGCCTGAGAAACGGGTTCGGATTCTCCTGCTGTGTATAATGGTTATTCAAATATTGTGGTTGAATTGTGTATGTATTGTATTGCCTAAGTAATACATATGTCCATGTATTTACTACCTTATATTGCGCAGGTCGAGACAATGCAATCAGAATCATGAAGAATAAACATATACAAATAAAGGCTAATAAAAGTTAATGATATGCACTGCTGTATATCATCAGCTAATACTGTCATCGATAAACGAAGGTAGTCTTTCTATTGAAGTCAAAACTGCATGAAATTCAACTGTAAATTCAGATTCAGTGAGTTCTTGCTCCTTTGACGGTGGAAAATCTGTATGAGTTGTGAGGGGGCGAGTCTGAATATGTTCTAGAAAGCTAAAAGCCTAAAATTTGGTGGGGATACTTGTAGAGATTTTATAAGCAACAATCGTTGCATCTCTTACAACTTCATATTGTGTTTGGTTTGACGTGCTATGGCGTCAAAGACACCTCCATTGTGTTTGGAAGCCAAATTAAAGACGCTCTTAGTATGGAGTGAATTGCGATGACTACAAGTCACAAAATGGGTAAGGATTTTCTAGTTCTAGATGGAAATGGATTCTGTCATGTTAAAACGACATAGTCATTGCAATAAGTCAATCAGTTCAACTGGATGAAGATCAAGCTATCAAACAACTCACAGTTTCGGTTGATTTTCCAATCCAATTTACCGCACTAAATATTTATCCGATTGAGTGAATGTGTGGTATTGTTACATAAGGTAATACATGTTAGGAGTTCAACATTGGATAAAATATGACCGAAAAGTCGGTTTTGTAAGGGTTAAGTTAAGCGCAACCCAAATTATGAGACTCGGAATAAATGACAAACACTTCAAGTTGAACGAAGTCTCCAAAATACAACATCAAAATGGTACATGCACATAATAACCAATAATTAGTGATATTAACAAATTTTCCATCAATCATCTCTACACTGACAGGAAAAAATATTGAACCATTCTACAAATACAGCAAGGTCAGAGGATCAAATGTACAGTTGTACACATAATCTGAGGGAACACAAACAAACATACTCAAATTCAATAAGCAATAATTAGTGAAATTGCATCATTCAATTAGAACAAATTATCCATCATTAGTATCCTAAGAGAAAAAATAATTGCATCATTCTACATTTTCAGATACAACAAGCTCAAAGCATCAAATGTACACTTGTATTGTACACATAATCTGAGGGAACGTAAACATAAACAAACATGCTCAAATACAATAAAACAACATCCACATTGTAACATAATTATAAAATCATAAAACAAATACACAAACAAGATTGAAAAAACTTATCTATAGAACCGCACCACCCTGTTCCTGTTCTTCAAGCTTCTTAATATGTGCCTTAAGAACCATAATAAGTTCTCTAGCAGGAGCTTGAATGGTAGTAACCAAAGCAGAAGAAGGACTTTTCAAAGAACCCAACAAATTAGCATAAATCTCGCCACGTGTCGGCAATGTTTCGAGTTTCTTAAACTCATCAGGACCATAAAATTTCCCTTCAAAAACAGCACCAGTGAAATCATTCTCTTCAAGCTTCTTCTCTTTCTGAAAATCTCTATAAGGCTTAATAGCAGAAGGAATCTCTTCGGTATGAACAAACAACCACACATTCATACCTTTCATACATGGCTTCATCGTCTCCCATTGTGTTCCTTCAAGTGCTTTATACACCAACGTGTTCTTCGCAACAACGAGTGTCGTTGTTTCAGGAAGAGTTTTTCGTAGTTCTTGAAATTGTTTCACGGTGAAGCCTTTGTAGTTGATTCCGGCGAGGAGGTAACAGTTTTCAAGCTGTTCTTTTACGGTTTCAACGGTTTCTTCTTTCTTTGTGCGTGAAATTGCGGCGTTGATGGATAAACGGTGGGTTTTGGAAATGGGTCTTTGTTTGTATGATGTGGGTGGGTTGAATGGGTTAATGGGTCGGGTTAGGATTTGAAAAGATTGGGTTTTGGTGGATGGAAGAGAGAAGCTGAGTAGAGTTGCAGTAGCTTCCATGGTGATGATGGAAGATGAAGAAAATTGAAAATGAGATAAAAGGGTTGGTTTGATTCATATTGGCTTATCTTATCCCTTTGTTTCTTTGGTTTTTCATCAAACACGATAGGGCAATATGGTACTTTGCAATGGGTTTCAAATCTATTTTATTTTTTCAAATTTATAAACTATTCAATAGTAATAATTTTGAAATTGGTTACTAAACTAAATAAAATTATAATTAGGTTAATAAATTACTCAATAATTTTTTTGAAGAAATTAGTCAATAATTTATAGTTAGATCTACGAACAAGAAAGGTTTTAGTTGGGTACTTAAATTTTTAAATAATGTGTTATTAAGCTCATATAATTCTTTAAAATAATTTGTGAGAAGGTCTTTAAATTTGTTAGTAATTATGAATTTCATTATAAATTATTTAGAGTTTAAAAATCATTTGTAGGTTTATTGTATTTTTGTTCTCATTATTTCACCAAACTTGCAATTATACTTAAGTTAGTCGAGTCAATTGTTCTTGTAATTATTTAGGAGAATTTGAGTTTGATTTCGAACTGTAATAATTCTCGATCAGACTTTACTTACCTCCAGTCAAACTTTATTGAAGGGTTCATTTCTCCTTAAAACCAGAGGTTAACAACAAAAAAAATTAATAATTATGTTAACAAAGTTTTAACCTTCAAAGAAAATGACTAATTAATTGAACATACTAGCAACAATTTTTTTTTAAAGGGACATGCTTATACTATTTCATTAGATTTTAATTCGCAAATATTCGTTGATACATCAAGAAACATGTGGGAGCTAACTAACAATGAGACTACCTCGACCAAGGTATGAGCGACAATATTGTTGGTTTTCCTTTGACTAAACTGGACAAGAGAGTTTTAAAAAGCAAAATTACAATGATGTCTACGTCTATCAAACTCAATAATATCATTGCTTCCTTTATGTAAATAATTCACCACCTTCAAAGTCAAGAATAAAACTCATGTTATATACCTGAAGATCTGACACCCACAATATAGCATGACAAAGTCTCATTACCTCCTCCTCCAACGTCCACGGAGCACAATAGAGAGTGCCACAAGGTTTTTGCTAGCACAAAACTTTCATTGTTGTCACGAATGTACATAACAAGTTAAACGTCATAGTAAAAAAACATAAAAAAATTAAACATCAAGTTCTCACCTTGTGCATTTTTATTTTCATTTTCATTATGTGTTCATAAGACCCGAAAATTTTCTTCTGCTGTATATATAACTATTTTATTTTAATTAAATATTAGAATATGTTAACCTCATTATCTATAAAGTGATTAATGCCACTTTTTATTTTTATGAAATTATTTTTATGCCATTTTAGAATTGGGTTTTGGTCAATAAATCTCCTTTTTCATTAAATTTGATGTTCAAAGATTTTCTGTGTCACACCCAAACCTATATAAACCTTCAACCATCACATATCTCTCTCTCTCTCTCAAATTCGATTTTGTATTTGTTGTTGTTGTTGTTGTTGTTGTTGTTACAGTTAAGAGAGTCTTCCACAATGGTTGCTAATATCTGGTCCAATGATAACAGCCAACAACTTGAAGCTACTACGGAATTTCGGAAGCGTCTTTCCATTGGTAACTGTTGATTTTATATGATGTTTTTAATGTGTTATCGTTATCATTATTATTGTTATTATTGTGTTGCTTTGATTCTTGATGTTTGTTAAATTCTTGATGTTTGTTGTGTAGAACGCAAACCTCCGATCGATGAAGTTATTCAATCTGGTGTTGTTCCTCGTTTGTTCAATTTCTAGACAGGGAGGATTTTCCTCAACTTCAGGTTTCAAACTTGTCCTTTATTTTTTTTTAATCTT
>Ga0209282_1000558_pt1 | contig 18049 bp, 7 predicted proteins | sample Mtrugardesep15_FD_187529 | JGI IMG/M metagenome (GOLD analysis project Ga0209282, IMG submission 187529) | Root nodule microbial communities of legume samples collected from California, USA - M. trunc garden sep15 (SPAdes) (version 2) | ecosystem: Host-associated > Plants > Roots > Nodule...
TCTATAAAAGTTGGATTAAGCTTTTACTAAAGCACTACATAAGCATAAATGACAGCATTTTGTTTGCACTTTCCTTTTGATTACTATTAAATTGTTGAACAATGAAAGCATACAAAGGAGCCAGATTTTCAATCACTAAATCTTAAATTTGATGTCTTGCTTGCTACAAGCCCAATTTAATTAATAGTTTCCAAATCACTAAATCTTCCAATGCTTAGTAATGCAAACTTCTATGCTTTCTATAGGAAAAAACTTTTACTACCCTCTAATATGAGTTTGGTATGCATGCAACTAAAAAAAAACACACTAATTTTGTATCATCTAAAAGAACACTTTTAAAAAATTATGTCATCTGAGAATATACTTCTACAAAACATGAAGAGTTCGTCATAGCGAGAGTGGGTGAAAAGTATTACCATTTAAATTAGTTTACAACATCTTAAATTATACTTGTTTTGAAATTCACTTACAATACTCATCAATCAGTCAAGTGTTGTTAAAACCAATTAGTCCAAATAACTAACTTGACTAATTGTTTCTGATTATTATTTTTTGAGTCGGCGTATGCTTGTGTTTGTGAAGAAGTCAAGAAACTTTAACATTATGCTTCCATTATCTCCAACTAAAGTTGCATTGCATATTAGTGGTTTCTTCTATCACAACATCACAAAAATAATTCAATTTGGTATTTCTTAATTTTCTCATAATTCAATTTAGCCCATAACAATAAATAATACATCTGAGCAACAAAAATAAATATTAGTCTCTGACAATTGTATATTTAGGATAAATGAATCAAGAATGAGTTGTCCATTATATAAAAATGTCAGGGACTAATTTAAATATTATTTTTGTTAGAGACTAAATTGAACCGCAAGAAAATGATGAATAATGAAATTGAATTCTTCACTCTGAAAATAGAAAGAGAATTGTCTACGCACAAAACGTCAACGATAAATCTAGAGGCTGAATTTAAACCTCATATTTTTGGTTAGTTACAGATCCTCTAATACTCATATTTCGAAAATTCCCATCTGTTTGACTTTATATCTTGAAGGAAGAAATGAAACATTGACTAGTTAAGAGCAGTAGTTAAATAATAAAAGGAAAGAAAAAGGTGTGTGTTGCTTGTGAAGCACATTGATCTGGTCGAATGAAAAAAATTAATAGTATAGTAGTACGTTTTTTTCTTGATGGTTAGGTTATTCATATCAAATTGTCAATGTGTGACACTTTTTTGGTCTAAATTACTAACTCAATAAAACTAGATTATAATTTAACTTAAAGGAGATGTACTATCATGCCTAATCAGTTTTACGTTGATAAAATTTTATCATTTTGCTACTTTGATATATTTTCAAAGTTGAAATAATCAAATTTATATTGTCTCCGCGAAAATACAAAAGAAAAAACATCATTAGCTATGTCTTGTATTCCTAAAATAACCTAATTTTTGGGATAAAAATAAAAAGTTCCAAGGACTAAGATTAGAAATGAGTGGTATCCTGGAGCGGCCAGAAGGTCAATTCCATTATGACACGTGGACTAAACGTCCATCAAACTAAGGCATATCGCTGAAAGAACACGCCAAATATCGGTGCATGTCACCTCGTTGGAGCACGCCTCCATGCACCAGATACCATATACGTGTCTCTTAACCGTCTCCTAACACGCTGCATATCCCGGAAGCAATTATTATCACAAATGCCTATATGAGGGTGAGTTAGCTTCACCCTCAATATATGATTCACTTTTCACACATTTTCTACACACTCTTTCTCGACTCTAATACTGACTTGTGTTGGAATGTCAACGTGTCTACATGCACTCTTCTATTAATTTCTCATATTGACTCATTTTGTAAAATTGAAATATAAGTTATGATCTATCATGTGACTGTACATGTCACTCCCTGACATGGAATTGATTTCCTTTAATTAAAGTGAATAATTTATTTTAAAATGTAAAGTGTATTATGAATCATGGATCAATATTATATGTATGCATCAGTAGATCATGGTTGTATTGGTTCCTAGCACTATTTTCTCACATTTGCGTTACAAGGTGTGACACACAAACACAATGGCTTTCAAACAATTTGTATCATCCAAATACACACTTCTACATTATAATAGATTTTTCAACTTGTGCCCGTGACACAATCATCATATTTTGGAAAACAAAAATTGGACCGTGTCAATAATAATGAACTTATCTCGTTGAAGTTGTGACAATGAAATGAGTTAGAAAAATATCAACAAAAAAATTGAAGAAAGAAAAAGGTGTAATAATATACAAATATTGACACTTTCAATATTCAGAAACGCGTTAAGCGTAAGGAAAAAGAAATTGTGGAAAACTAGTCACTCATAAGAAATATTGGTACTAGTGGTCCTAGTTGACTCACAAAATATTGGTTGTGCCAAACATGCCTCAAGAGCTTTTTCTAAACTATTCACAACATGACTCATATTTGGTCTATCTCTACCTTCTAAACGAACACAGTCACAAGCTAAATAACCTACAAATGTCACAGCCTCAATCTCAAATGGTGTTGGTGGTGGCAATTTTGTGTCCAAAATTCTATGAATCTCATCTTGAACAATGTAGGGTACCACAAAATCAACCACATTTCTTGGCACACCATTTTCATTTTTATGTATGGCTTTGTATCCACTTAAAAGTTCTAACAAAACAACGCCAAAACTATAGACATCACTTTTCGCTGTTAAATATTGAAGCCTATAATATTCAGGATCCATGTAACCAACGGTTCCGGCAGCTAGTAGTGAAAGATGTGACTCTTCGTCTTCCGGACCCATTAATGATAACCCGAAATCAGACACTTTAGCGACCCATTTTGAATCTAACAAAATGTTTGACGTTTTAATGTCACGGTGAATAATCGGTGGTTGAGCATATTTGTGTAAATATTCTATACCCCTAGCCGCGTCTAAAGCGACTTTTATACGACCGCTCCATGACATAATTGTTGAAGTTTGAAACTTATGAAGATGGTCGTTTAAGCTTCCGTTGTTCATGTATTCGTAGACTAAGATTCTCTCATTTTTGTCTTCATAGAAACCTAGCAATTTGACCAAGTTTTTGTGGTGGAGTCTTGATAAAGATTCAAGTTCATTCACAAATGCACTATCTGTGTCTTCTTGTCTTTTGGTGACACCAAAATTTGCATGAGAAGTTGAAGTTGATGAAATTTCAGCTCTTTTTATAGCAACTTCTTTTCCATCTTCAAGTTTTGCACGATACACCGAACCAAAGCTACCGACGCCAATTTTGTTCTCTTCAGAGAAATTGTTGGTGGCTTCAAGTAATGTTTGAAGGGAAATTTCCTCCAAAAGGGTACCTCCATTTCCCATGCTGATTACATGGCTTAACCTCTTCTCGAGAATCGCATGGTTAGCTCGAGGATGTGATTCGTTTTCACGATCGAGATCATCTAGTCTTCCAGAGTCATGAACTCTACTAGATTTGCACGCCGTGCCTTTGCAGTATTTGTAAAGGAAGAAAGACAAGACTAGTAACAAGGAAGCGCAACCGACACATCCAACTACTAGAAATGCCACATTTTTTTTGCTCCATGTACCACTTTTCGATAGATTTTCGGGCATTTGAGACGGTGGATTCGAAGGTGGTGGTGATGATGGAATTTCAAATGATGGTGAACAAGGTTTGCAAATGATGGCTGGTGAGACACAAAGCTTAGCAGAATCTGATAAAGGTCCACATGGACATTGATTCTTACAAGGTCCAGGAAGCACATTATCAAAGACTTTTTTTGACTCAAAAACTTCATTGCCCCAACAAAACAAAGAATAATTAGAAGACAAAACACCACAAAAAACACTTTTTTTAGCCACAATTGACTCAAAAAATGTGTTTTTTAGAGTCAATGGTAAAGTGAAATTATTCAAACCCCAACAAGTAACAATTCCATCATACCCAAGTGCACAACTTCTATTTTCCCCCAAAGCCAATGAAATGAATCTCCCTATTGGTTTCTCACCAACCATATCACCCCAACAATCCAAACCACCCTCATTTGAGATAGCACAAACATGATTTGAACCAGCTTCAATAACAGAATAATTTCCACCATTCTTTGTTCCATTACCAACAACTTTATTGTTACTTCCTGTGCAAGTAACAACATTCCCTTTTCCATTTTCTAATAGCCCACATACAAAATTCTCTCCCACCGCGATTTTTGACATGTTCATGTTCGTCCCGGAGCTTGAATTGAAGTCTCTCCATTGCCAACACTCGAGGCGAAAACCATTGTTCCCTTTAACGAGTCCGCAGACATGGGAATTCCCGCTATCGATATCTTCAATGACGGGTCCATGATAGAGTCGTTTAAAGGAATCAATAGTAATTGAATTTGAAGATTGAGAAAATCTCCAACAAACCATGATTGAATTTGAAGAATTTGATGATGTTAAACCACATAAAAAACCATTTCCACCAACAATTTGAGAATATGAAACATTAGAATTCAGTTCAAGTTTAGTACCAAAACTTGTACTAGGAGAAAAACTAGTACAATTAAGCTTTGAATGTTTTTGTTGGTTTTGAGGTTGTAAGACACAAATTAAGGTATGGTTTGAATTTGAAGTATGAGAAATTGAAACAGTTGAAAGTGTGTTTATGATAGGAAGAATAAAAGAAAGGAAAAGATATAAAGAAATCAACAAGTGTTTATGGTGAAAAGCCATAGAAATTATTGTTAAGAGAATTCAATAATTTCATGGTATGAGAGAGAGGGTATTCATAAATAAGATGCTAAAAGCATATAAAGTTAATATAATGAACGCGGTTTCATAATTGAGAAAAAGTATTATTAACTGTTTGTTCATTTGTTAAGGACTTAGGACTGAGACTAAGTCCACATGTCTATGTAGTCTTACTCGGACCTTGTATTAGTCCTCAATAATATCACTATATTTTTTCCTTTTTTGATAGATAAAGCACTATACTAATAACGTGGTTATTACCCTAATGAACTTAAAATAAAGACACGAAAAACATCCATGTCCATACATATAAAAATATTAAAAAAAATTCAAATAAAACAAATATGATGATGTAGTTTTTTTTCACACGTTATGACATCGTATTTCGTCTAACGTAAAATTTGTGTTTTTCTTTTTGAGTTTAGTTGTGGTGGGTTGACAGTCTAAAACAGTTTTGCACATACAACCAATCAAAACATTCTGAATTGTCATATCAATTAATGATTTTAATTTATGTGAGTCAAACATGGCACTTCAAAATGTTTTAATTGATTGTGTGTGCAAAACTGTTTTAGACTCTCAACCCACCACAATTAAATTCTCTATTTTTCATCACTTCTGCTCCCTTCAACACTAATATTAAGTTCAGTTTGGAATTATGTTAAAAATAATAATAATTTTGGATAAATATAAACTTTACCATTAAATAATAAAATATGTGACGTTTTGATACAATGATAGAAAAGACGCTTATATATAATACAAGATTAGTCTGCTTGTGGATGTTACACCAAGGCTTTCTTGAAACAGTCAAAATTTTGAAACAAAACCAAAAAGCTTAAAAGAAAAAACAACATCAAAACAATGTTTTGAAAATAAAATACAAAATAGAAAGAATTTAAAAAATTGCAACAAAACACACACACACTATGATTGGAATGAATGGCTAACAAGAGCCTGAGAAACATTCATGTTGACCATCAATCATAAGGCATAATATTTAAGTCTAGAGGGGGTATTTTCTTTAATTTTTTTGATGAAAAAAGGGGTATTTAATTAGTATCACTAGACTAAGGACCCCAAAATAAAAATAAAAAATATCACTAGACTGCCTCTTGAAACAATCGGGTGGACGTTGACTTTTCAATCGGAAATGATTTCTATTTGTTCATTTTTTTAGGGGGACTCTATTTGTTCATAGAAGCTAAAATCCATAGGATCCAACCACTGTTTGATGTTCAAATTGGTGAGACTTATTGTCTTAAAGATGGAAATTGATTGGATGAAAGATCTGCATGGAGAATGTTGTTTTCTAAATGGATTCTAACTCTGTAGTTGATGGTTTGAACTTAAACTCTTCGTAACTTAGTGTTTTGTGCTTGATTACAAGGTGTAAGGAGACTACTCTATTTTGTTTCAACTCTCACAAGTCTCTAAAGTTTATAAGACAAGTCAAGATTTTTAAAATGGAGAATGCAAAATTTATCAATTAAAGTATCATTAAGTGCCTTGAGATTACAACACTACACTCTTAACGCTGAGCTAAATCCTTAAGTGTAACTAAACTCTTAACACTAAACTAAATCCTTAAGTGTAGGAGTCAAGTTTCAATCATAAATTAATGTTCCAATATACTACATCAAACAATTGAATTTTAATGAAATGCATTAGATTTTTTGTTATGTAAAAAATCATTAGTATCATTATTATTAAGGCTGATCCTAGATAAATAAATAGTTAACTCGTATTCTACAAGGTGGCCATTTTTAGGAGTCGTTGGTAGATAATCGATAAGTAACTTTGACAACGTTCATTATGGGATCCAATTCACCTAACTTTTTATTTTTAAAGGAGTGGAAAAAAAACTGATATTTTACTGAGGTCAAAAGTACATACTTCCGCTGACCTAGGTTCTTGATTAAGTACGATCCATATGAAGTAATGTACTTCCATAACTCTCAGATATACAATAACTGTTATCGTTGACATTTTAACTTCGATTGGCCAAACTTGTAAGAGAGTCAACAAAGCCAACATGAATACACACAGTGACTAGTAACTAGAGAGATTATACAAATGATTTGTTAAGACTTGAGAAGATATATATAGATTTATTATTCAACATGCAAATGCTGGTTGTTTATATTGAAAGACCTGCAGCTGATACGTGCGTGCAATTTTGCATGTCCATGAAGTCAAAGATTTGACAAAGATAAAAATGTATCTAATCTATTTTCTATTTTGAAATTTTTGACATTAGTTGTTAAAGGTGGGTGGAAAGTATCTACATTTTATTTAGTTTTCAACTTAAGTGATTAACATGTGTACAAAAATAATAAACTTAAATGCTTAACTACTCTTACCACCCTCCACAAATTGAAATAAAACAAGGTAATTGGTGAACAAGGAGGACAGCTCTGAAAATAAATTATAGTATATGAATGAAGGAATAGTATAACATGCAGAATGAGTTTAACATGTTGCTGCTACCTATAAAATCATTACCAATGAATTTAAATCTTTATAAATTTTTTTACCTATTTTCGGTCAGTATGATACGAAAATTGGATGTTTATCGAAGGACCAAATAAAAAACAGAATTTTGTTAAATACAGACCAAAAACACCTTGGAGAGACTACCTGCACCCTCTTTTATTAGTTTTTTAGAAATATTATATCAAGTATTTTACTGTTAATCTTGCTTGACATTCATCATTCATGATACTATCACAGCAACATCAAAGTAAATTATATCATCAAGAATAACATTGAATAGATTATTTTCCTTATTCTTTTATTTCCTTTTGCAAATCGAATACATAATTTCCAATAATGCTATACAGAAAATGGTAAAGAACAGAACATATGGACCACCAGTAACAGGAGGAACCAAACCAACAAACTATGACTCGCTACATCCTTCATTTCCACACTCAAATGAACTCGTAAAATAAACTATTGAGGTCCAATACAACTTTGTACTATCAATCTAAACAATGAAATGAAACTTATCTCAACTCTTTTAACTGAATGAATAAATATAGTTTAAAATACATTACCTTCAGCAAGGCACCATGTTAAATCAAACAGACACCATGCTAAATCAAAACGTCAAACGATGTTCTTCTATGCTACCATAGATTCTGAAGAAGCTTTCCTTTGCTCTATAAGAGTTGTAAGTGCACCATCAATTTGAGCAAATACTTCCTCCTGAGAGGAATTTCCATTAATCTGTAGACAACAAAATCAACTTAGCTGTATTTCAAAAATCACAAAAATATATGTTTAGTTGTTTACTGTGTCTTCGCTTTGCATTAGCAGGATGTTATTGAACTCAAAGTACCAGATAGCATAGCAGCCACTAAAAATAATATAGAAACACAACCAGATATGAGAGTGTCTTGCGTGCACGACTACAACAAGTTTTCTTCCCCAAAATTGACATTGTATATCTCGGCACAAATTGACTGCTTTTCTATTTCTTCCCATAGTTTTACTATCACCATTATCAGAAGAAACCCTTTATGGTGGCCTTGTGAAATAATCAATTTCTATTTGGTGGTAATAAATCCATGTGACAAGTGGTGTCATCTATATAACTAATGCCACCTTCTTAGGGTCACATTTTGATTAGAATTCATGCAAATTATTTCTTCATTTTAGGTTATATAGTAAGAAATGAAAGCAAATTGTAAGGAAAAACAAGAAATTGAAAAGAAAATTATTATTAATTGCTCGAGTCTGAACCATATAAAAATATGAAGAACCGCATATTCTTATAATGTTATGGGTAATACACTACTACTTTATTAACACTGCCAGTGTTTCTGCCTATTTATCACCCATCCCCCAATCATTTTATCTCCTCACACCAATCATCAGGGTTTTCTAGCTTCTCTAACTGCCTTGATTTTAAATCTTTCTCTGTTGTTTTCTGTTTTATGATTTTAGATCATGCTCTGTTGTATGACTTTAGATCAAAACTGAGGGAGGATAGAGGAATAGGAGGGGCAAAGAATATTAGATGTATGTGGGTAGAAAAAACAGAAAATTGCAATAAACCAGCTAGGAGTGTAGAGTACAGGGATGAAAATATCAAAAAGGGTTTCTTTGATAATAGTGAGTAAACCCGAGGTAGGAAGAACAATGATAGTGAACACAGATGTGAAAAATATGAATGGGATAGAAGTATAGAACTAAAAATAAGGATAGTTTTTTTCTTTAAGGAAAAAAAGGATAGTATCATGTGCTAGTCTTTTAACAAAATCTCATCAGGACAAGTATTTGGCTCTGACGGCTAATATTTAATCGTGTCACCTATCACAATAAAACACTCCTCTCACCTGATATACCCCTTGTGTGGCTTACACTATGACTAAGTGTGTATCAAATGAACCGTTGGCTTACACTATGTTTACCCTCGTTTTGGCTTACACTATGACTAAGTGTGTATCAAATGAACCGTTGGCTTCTTATCCATAACAACAGGATACGAATGCCTTTACAATGCGCATACCCATGCTTTTTACTGTGGTAACAAGGATTGGGTACTCAACATTGGTAGCGTACAGTACTAATAGACCTGGTTGATTAGTAATTGTTTATTAATGATATCTACTCCACAAACACCGGGCAAGATTACTTGTGCATGTCTCTGATGTGACTCTCTACACCTCCTCATACACGCGTCCTTACACTATGTGGACGGACTTAAGATCCTCTCCATTTTTTCCATTACCAAAGTTTTGGGAACATAAATAAAATATACAATAATGTGACATTTAGTGGGTCCAATTATTTAATAAACACTTCAAAAAAAAATTCAAAACTGTAGTGATGGAGAGGGAATATGGAGAGGATCCCAACTCATGTGGACGTGTGTATGAGGATTTGTGAGAGAGAGATAAACAGAGAAAGTTACATTAAAAAAGCATACCTTAATGGTTATATCTTTATACATGGAAAGGACTGCCTCCACATTTTGATGATGGGTGTTCAATCGCAACTTTACCTAAGTTGAAAATAAACAATGATGCAAAGAGCATTCAGTTCTACTTAATTTGTATAATTGTATATGTGTAATCCCATGGTTGTCAACAGAGAGCATTGAGCAATTTCTGATTAAAGAATAGAAATCTCAGAAAATATAGATTAGTTTCTAATAGGGACATACCTTCTCTTCAGTATCATCAAATCGTTGGGTGAGCCTATCTGCAATTTCTTTTGTTTCTGGAGGAGAATACTTCAAATGATATATCTTCCCAGTAACAGGATCTAATCTCCTTCCAACTACTCTCTCCACAAGAATATCTTCAGAGACCTGAAAATTTGAACTGTAAATTATAATTATAAAAATAGCTCCATTGACCCCTTTTTTCCGGCAGTAAGACTAATGGCTTCTGGTGTTTATAGCAGTACAGTGCCTCCTTCAACTGCCACAACAGGATAGTTGTTCATATAATTGATCAATGTATCACATATAGAGTTTAAAGGGCATTCACGCGTAAATTTGTTTTACACTGACTTTCAATGGGAGCCCACTATTCTGCCACATCATCCCACTTCTTTACGTTTATTTTAAATTTTGAAGCGGTATAATGGTGCATTCATATTGCATGTCAGTGTAAAACAAATTTACACTTATAATGCCTGCCCCTTTAACTCTTAGATATATGGTAAAGGCAGTATAGGATCCGTGTGTTACACCTCTTTTATGATAACAATATAAGAGGAGAGGACCAAAAATAATTACGCAGATATGTTTTTTATAATAATTGGCAGTTACTATGTTATGTTTACGAATTAATAGGGAAATACAGAAGAAAAGCGGATGGATATTGGGAAGTATTTAGGTGGTTATGGGTGGGAGAGGTCAAGCTCTCTGATACTTTAAGCAAGTGAAACCCCCCCTTGTACAGAATTTTGTGGATTGTTTATTTTTCCATCAGTGTAATTTTTTATTTTTTTTTGAGGCAATCTGTGTAATTGTAGGTTTAGTTGAGAACCTTTCTCCTGATATATTATTCAATAACAATACCTTATTAGTCATAATTCTTACAGTCTGGTAACAGTTTCTATCATAGTCATAACTCCAGATGCAATGTTTTGTTAAGATGTTTCAACATCAAATCTTGTTATTTTGGATGATACTCCACTCAGTATTACTATTTGATATCAACTTTTTATTTTTTAAAATAATATTAAATTACTGACATTACGGTGAAGCTAAGGCATAAAACTTTGAAATATTATTTAAATAATATTCAATTATTGACTAATTACAACGAAGCTAACGGAGAAAGCTTTGAAATATTAGTAGCAACATAACAAGTCTTTACCTCTAGAAGAATAAAAATATCAGGTTTAAACCCTAATTCCTTAAGGGCAGTAGCCTGTGATAAGCTCCTGGGATATCCATCCAAAAGCCAACCGTTCTCTACAGAATCTGGCTTCAAGAGACGATCTTTGACCATCTATAAAATAAAAGAGTTATTAACACTTAAGAGAAAACTTATTTGAATAGCAATTGTACGGTTACTTCGATTACCCTACCATACCATGACAACTATTTCATCAGGGACCAACTGTCCCTTCTCCATATATTCTTTCGCATGCTTTCCATTTTCACTTCCAGTTTCAATTTCCGCCCTAAGTAAATCTCCAGCAGCAACATGCACCAAACCATACTGCATATATGAGATGTACTTGAATCGATTTTTTTATTTCAATGCAGACTAAAAATAACAGCCTTATCAAGTAGTGATTCAGTAACTTGTCCCAAAGTCAAGAAAATCATATAGCAAGGAATTTGAGGATTTGGATCCCTTTGCAATGCAAGATGCAACGGTTGCAAGTCCTTTGGAAACAAGGCCAAAGATTTTGTCTTACCTCCAACGACCTTGCACCATGTGCAAGGGATCCAAACATTCCAGGAAGACACACTAAGAGTTAGGGATTTCAAAAACAGTGTAAAGTCCCCGTGCATCATTTGGGTCCGTTTAGTTCAACCGAGGGGATAAGGGGAATGTAATGAGATATCCTATTTGGTCAAGAGGAAGGGGAAAATAACTGTCTTTATGTATGGTTCACGAGAGAGGGATTTTAATGAAGGGAAAGCCGTGATTTACTTTATACTCTCTTTTAACATTTCTCTTAGCATTTAATAAAATGATATTTAGGCAATACATGTACAATTTTATAAACTCGGCTTATCTTCCCTCGAAATCCCCAATAGTAGAAGGATGCAAAAATTGAGTTAGAAGAGATTTAGATTCATTGCCTTCTCATCTCCTTCAAAAAAATAAACCAAATAATGGATATTTAAAACAATCCCTTCCCCCATTTCCCCTAACCAGACACTATGCAAGACGCCAAAGTGAAAATCGCAAAAACCTGGTCCAACGCAAACCCTACCCCAACCAATGTATCAAAATGATCACCTCAAATTCATTGTTCTCAAACAGTTTTTTTTAAAACCGTCACGACCAATTAGTGAAGAATGGCATTGCCATATCATGTTTTGGCAGCTTAAAATGGCGGTTTTTAAGCTGTCTGCCATGGTCTGCTCGTTATTGATAACAATGCTATTTACAACTTATCATATAATTCAATCAACGATACGGTTTCAAAAAAAAAAAAAAAACATCTGCAACCACAAGATAGTTTGCCACATCAAGTTTTTTGAAATTTCTGCAACCCTAAATTGTGGCACATTAACCACATTTGATCAGATTCTCCACGATACAAAGTATCACAACTGCGACCACAATTTAAAACCTTAATGCATCTATCTATCTAGCACTCTAGAGCTAAGCTTAGGGGTTATTCACAAACAAAAAAGTCAATAATAAACAAGTCACTAGTAATTTCAAAGAAGAAAAAATAGAGATTAATTAATAAGAATAGTTTAAAAGTTAGGTCGAATTGAATTGAATTAAAAAAAAAAAAAAGAAGCTTACTTTATTGGTGATAAGGTGACATTGAGTTCCTTTACCAGAAGCAGGTGCACCGGAAATCATAACATGCAGTGGCTCCTCCGTCGTCTTCGCCACCGCTTTCACAATCTGAATCACAAAATCAATTAATTCATTAATCAATTTCAATATCCAATAAATAAAATGAAATTAAACAATAAATAAATACCATAGAAGAATGAGAAAAGGGTCGCGAAGAGGATGAACGAAGAGGAAAGACATTTGAAGAAGAAGAAGAAATAAGTGAAAATGAAGAAGATGAAAGCGCTTTTTGTAGCTTATTCTTCTGATTATGATTATGATTATGATTATTATTTGGAATTGGACTGCACAGTCCCTTCAAAGAAGATGATGAAGAAGTGGTAGAGAAATTCATGATATTGCAACCCATTTTTTCCTCACTCTTCTCTCTTACTTTGTTATATCCTTTCTTCTACCAACCATATATACTTACCTATATACTCCCCCCCTTGTAACCAAAAGTTATTAACAATAAGAATTAATTTAGTTGCCTCTAATTAATGTTTTGAAAGGGACTTAAAAAATCTAAAATTTCAACTAAAAAATCAATTAACTTTATTTGGATTTTCGCAAAATAATCAAAAGATTGAACCATATGCCTGACTAGCATGATGAGAGTTCGATTCTTTACTTATTTATTTGAAGAGATGATTTTTTATGTAATAGGTTGATTGACATTAACAAAAATAATTAAACCATGTTATTTTATTTTAATTTGGCTACCAATTTTACATGATTCAAAATCAATTATTTATATATCTATTTTATACTTATATATATAAAGGATATATTTGATTTTTAAGATGCTTTTTAGTTTTCAATTATACTCTTCAATTAAACTATTATAATTACAAGTTTATATTTTGTATAGTTTTATATAAATTATTAATTAAAAATTAATAAAATCTCATTAGTTATAAATATAAGTATTCAATTTCTCTATAAAACTCATAATAATACATAATACATATAAGTATTCAATCTCTCTAACATAATACCTCTAAAAAAATATTAAATAGTATTTCAACATTGATAGACTATTATAATATTTATAAATGGTGAAGCTGGCATAGAAGAGTGTGTGCTTAATGTAGCACCCGTATTGTATAAGCACCATTTTTTTCTCTACGATAGAAGTACCAATTAAGTATCAAGGTTGGTGAACCTAAATCTCCCTCTATTGTGGGCAGCATACTCCAGAGCCAAAATAAAACCATGAATTTTCGTGGTAAAAACAGAAGAACTTCCCAAATTACAGGTAAAGACACCAAGGAAAGTACCTAAGCGATCACGAAATAAGCCACCACAGGCGCCGTGATTTCCAATGACTGAACCATCCGAGTTCACCTTTAACCAAGGCATGGAGGGTGCCTTCCAACGCACCAACACCGTATCTCTAATCTGACGACTATAATGGGAAACCGGGAAGGAATCAAGTAGAAGAGCATCTGAATTAAGACATTTACCCACTGAAAGGTTACCACTCATATCCACTAAGAAGTAAGGATTGCAATCGAACCTTGGCTGCGTGAATCGTGGTCGTATTCAAAGATAACTAAAAGTATTTTGAAACATCTATATTGTATGCAATGTGTGCACCACAACAACCACAAATAAATCAATAACTTAAGAAGAGCAACGCGGAGGGATACACAGAAGTAGCGACTAAAAGGAGGTAAGGTCCATCCCAAGCCAGTTCCAAAGATCCGCTACAAAAGGGCAGCGAAGAAATAGATGCTCTGAAGTTTCATCGGTTTCCAACCAAAAATTACATACTAAAACAATAATACAACCCCGGACACAGAGATTCTCGTCGATGGGCATTTTACCATGAATGAGAGGCCAAAATATAAATGAATGAGAGGGTGGAATACAAGTCTTCCATATCATAAATGCCCAAGGAATAATAGTATCAGCAGGCATCAGGAAAGTGAAAGCTAATTTAGCAGTTAACTTAACATCAGCTTAATGTGGCCAAACAAGCGAATCAGGAAGGTGGGTGCAAGGCAAGACAATGGAACCCAACCGAGCTACCACCCCAGGAGCAGCCAACACCTCTGCAGGAATATCCCAACCCCTATCAACAATGACATCCACAACCGAACCAATAAAATCCGCATGAAATAAAGAGTAAATTTGAAGCAGATCAACCAAAGGTTCACCAAGCTAGTTATCCGTCCAAAAGTAAATATTTTCATTGGTGCCCACAATCCATAGTTATTCAAAAGTCTCATGATCATGGTTGTCAAAATCAGGATCTCACTAATGATCGTTGGGGTATAGAAAAAGCAAAGATCCCCATAATAGACAAAATTATAAAAGTAATACAAAAAATAACCTTTCATCAAAAATTAAAAGTAACTAGAAAAATAGCCTTTCATCAAAAAAAAAAAACTTTCATTAATCATCATTGGAATTGTCTTAAACATCATCTAAAAACTTTCATAAAAAAAAAAAACAACAAAACATCATCTTAAAAGTTAAAACATCATAAAAGAAAAAACTAATTCAATAAGTCATTCAAGACATTCTGATCAGCTGCAACTCCATTATCTCCTTCACGTGCCTCACTTAAGTTAACATATCATAGTTGTGGGTTCAATTGATTTTAAGGGATGAGATTTAGTGTCAACGGATCATGCCCTATATATATAACCAACAATAGAAGTGACTGCAGTTTTGTAGGAAGTAACTGACAACAAATACAACATTAATAAACAACATTAAATACAATAAATAGATCTTTTTGAAGCAAATACAAACTGATGCTTAAAATAAAGTACAAATTATAACACCGTAATTGTTCATAATTTCTAGGCGAATTAGGGGTGAACTAATGTTAATAACACATACATTAATATCTCATTTAAGAACTTTATGTCATGTATGGTGGTTGATACCCTAATTCAGAGATGAACTATATGACCTCATGAGTAAGGCAGCAATATATGCATGTGTCGAAATCATAATACTCATTAAAAGTTGCGGCTCATACATCTTTTTTCAATGGTGGGTACTGTACATGTTTTTCCATGTTCATGGGATACCGCGGAGAACTACTAACATGGTGGCCATGCCCTAACCTTTCATTGCTTGTCTCCTTATTAGTCATTCTGCAAGTTTGAAGGCACCTCTCATTCCACAAGTCATACAACCAAGAAGTCCCAATCACATGTGTTTGGAAAACTCTTGAGCATATGTTCATTATCGCAAGAACATATTTTCTAGGATAATGACCTTCAAATGCCTTTATTAGATAGCATGTTGCAATTTTAAACCCGGGTTTAGGGTGACAAGGATTCAATATACCGACCCTAAAACTGAATTTAGGGTTTCGACTCATTTGTAAATGGTTGAATAAATAATCACTTCCTTCTTCATCACAATGTTTCCAAGGGAGTAGAGAAATTTTATCTAAGGAACAGATACTTTTCATTGTTACAAGCATTTCACAACCTTTTATAAGTGACCATCAGATTGTAGAGATCTTTGAAAGAGTTGGTAGCGACCATTGTTGTTATGATGAGGAGAACGTCCCATGGAAGAAGTTGAAGCATCCTTCCAATTGTATGACAATAATTTCATGTTGATGGAATAGTCTGGTAATTTTAGGGCCGGAAAGAAGGCAATTTTTGTGATAACGCTTTGGGTATATAGTATAATAGTAATGGGAAGGTGCTGAAAGGTTGCAAACCATTCAAAAGGGAATATCACAGTTTATAATGACAATGTCTCAGTTAATGGTTATTTGAACGAAGAGATGTGGACTGATAACGGTGAATCATATGATATTTTAGGCTATATTTTTAGTTATTTTCTTTGCGTGCATTTGAAGGTAAATAAGATGTCATTTATAGGAGTAGTCCATGATTTGTGGAACATATTGTATTTGTTTACATTCGAGTCGTTGTAATTAACTTTTATCCTATATCATGCAACTCCAAAGGTGTTTTAAGACTTTTTAGAGGTCATGTAATTAACTTTCATTCGAGTCATTGTAATTAACTTTTATCTTATATCATGCAACTCCATAGTAGTCCATGATTCTTAAAATGTTTTTGAAGACAATACAAGTTGGAAAAAAATCCATCCCCAGTTCCATTATATTTAAAGACGAAAGAACACTTGAAAAAGGGACGAAAACTGCAAAATTTGCATTAGAGCCACTGGCCCATGCACCCTTGCACATGAGGAAGCATTGGATACCATCCCATGCGCCCCACCCATGACTTTGGGCAGAAAGTGTTGTTTACTTGTTTTTCGAGCTGATTTGGTGGGAGAAAAAAAAAAGCATAGTTTTCTTCTCTTAACCCACAAGTAAAGATGAACTATAAATAGAGACCCTTGCACACTCTTTTATTCATTCAGAAAGTTAGCCGTACAAGACAATGGTCATGCAAGAGTGAAGTATTCACATATAACCAGATCACTCAAAAGGCCCAAAGTCATACAAACTAAGGATCCAGATGAGGAACTAGGTGATAACACATGCATATGGGAATACCTAGCAAGGGATGAAGGAACTTTTGAAGAAAACCATACTTTAAAGCAGGAGGTAAGGCAATGCTTCTAAATCCTAATAGTTTATATCCTCCATCGCAATCTAAGAATAAAGAATGGTACAAAACATTGACGGTGTAATACATTGAAAATGGTGGACGTATCGTGATTTGATTTGGGATGATATCATGTGGTTCATTGAAGTTCATAAATTTGAACTTCGATTGATGGAAGAAAATGATGAGGTTAAATCGAGCAAAGATCAAGCGACTCTTACAAAATAAAGGTATTTAGTTTTGCTGAATGGATCAAATTTCGTGAAGAGATATGAGAGATGAATGGATTGACAAATTCTGAAGAGGATTGGACATCAGAAGACAAAGAACCTATGGAGAAGAGGTCCAAAAGCTCAACTTAGACAAATCCATCAAGCTCACGACGCTAAACACACGCTGAATGAGAGGCGACCTATAAGCTATCTTTGAGCAAAATATACTTCCACTTTCTACTATATTTCTTTCATATATATGTGTTCCATGTATATTGCTATTTTTCCTCTTTAGGTTGTTCTCTACGGACTATCGGTTATATTATCATACACGAGACACTTGTTTTGGTACCTTGAGCCTTTTACAAGCCACCCAGAATTATTATTGTTATATCATTTGTGAAACTAGTTTGAGCCTCCAAGCAATATTTCTTTCTGTTACTTATGTGACTTGAACCATGTCACAAGTTTTGAACCCTATAATGATACATCTATTTGATTTCTTTTGGAGTTAGATAGATTAGTGAAATACTTGT
>Ga0209282_1000564_pt1 | contig 18026 bp, 12 predicted proteins | sample Mtrugardesep15_FD_187529 | JGI IMG/M metagenome (GOLD analysis project Ga0209282, IMG submission 187529) | Root nodule microbial communities of legume samples collected from California, USA - M. trunc garden sep15 (SPAdes) (version 2) | ecosystem: Host-associated > Plants > Roots > Nodule...
CAAGCATACATAAATACACATAATTTAATTAAAAACTAAATAACGAAAATCGGACTGTTACAACCCACACCAAGTAGCGAGGCAATTTGGTTTAAGCTAGCTTCTATAGCCATGATTCTTAGTCAATTTATGATGATAATTTCGATAAGATGTCAGAGACTCAATATCAACAATGTCTTCATTCTCTTATTGGTCATATTCCAGACTTTGTGTCTGTTTCCTTTGCTTCGCATGAATGCACCGAAAGTTTTTTTTTATGGTGGAACAAATATTACCTTTCCAACCTAGTCGACGAAACAACATTTCATGCCAACCTAATCAGTGCTTTCCTTCTTTGCAGAGCAAGATGAAGAAAAATAAAGGTACACATGTCAAAGAAATTCAAGCTTTCCATAATTTTTTTTTAAGTTGTGTATAATCCATTAAATGTTGAAAAGACTGTGAAGGAAGATGCACTAGTTTTAAAACAAAAAGTACTTGAGAAAATTCCAAAAAATTCTATTTCCTCCTTATGTAAATAATGCACAGGCCAAATATAAAATGACTTTAGCACTTTATTGCATAAGATTCCCAGCATTGCCTAGTGCAGACTTCACTTTGTCCTTCGAACCAAGCTATACTCCTTGGTTTCATTTTGGCTATAAAGCGATTTAAAATGCTTTGAAACCGGAGAAACAGAGGGTAACTTGGACTAAATTTGATCTAAACAATTATCCAAAAACTTTACATTATGGAATTCACCAGGTTTGTGGTGAACGTTTGGACACTGATATACTGGCAGGTGATATGTACGAGAGTATTGTTTTTCAATTTCCTCTTTAGTATGCGAGAGTATTGTTTTTATTACATGTTTTATGTTGTTGAATTATGTTGTTTTATTTTGTTTTAAATAATATATAGATATATGCTAAGATCTTCAGCATGCCAAAGATCTTCATCAAGCTGTCAAAAAACTCTCCCCTTAACATTACGCTAAAGATTAGAATTTTAAATAATAGATAGATATATTCTGAAGATATTCATCATGTTGTCGAATATCTCTCTGTTGAACTTTACGATAAAGATGTTCATTTAAACACATAGATAGAAAGAAAATTTGAAGATCTTCATTATTCTTAAACACATTCTTGTGTTGTTCGGATTATATAATTCGAAAATATTTAGACAGGTTTGGATTATATAATCTGAAAACTCTCAGTTTATTTTGGATGGTGGCGTTTCACCAAAGGTTTGGACGGTTTGTGGAGTGTTTAATGCATTTTTGGATGGTTGGGCCATGGAAATCGCTTCCTTTGACTGTAGTTATGATCTAGGACATGTTTAAGGCTACAAATAGGCTTGCAGCTTCAACAAATTCCCTCATTCTTCACTTCACCACTTTTCTTAACTTTCTAAAACATTTTAGTTTTTTAGGAATGTTTATGTTGTCATGTTCATTGTGCGTTCGTAGAATCCCTGCAGTTGCTTTGCAGTTTATGCGGGGATTCTACTACGGTCAACAGAAACCTTTGACATATTAAATACAACACTGAAATAACAGTTCGTAATTTTAGGGTGAAGATTTTCTCTCACTTACAAACTCATGTTCAGCTGATAACTATTTCAATGTGATACACTTGACAAGAACCATGCATGTATTCATTGGAGACCTGTTCATATAAGAGGCAAATAAGGAATTATAGGCCACGATTTCAGTTTTAATATAAAATGATGATTGTTTAAAAATATTCTGTTAATAGGTTTTCCTATTAGAGAAGTGCGTTCTCAAATTATATAGACTCTTATAAGCTGCTGTGACAAGTCAACTGCTGGTGCACTTGTATAAACAATCTAAAGTGGTTCATGAAAAACAGGATACCCTTTTTTTATCGTTTATAAAATCATTGACTTTTTATGATTAAAGTAATCAACTATGTAATATTAGACTAGATGAGGTTGCTTTTGATGTAAACAAGGAATGATTCAAAGTTATAATTTTAAAAAGCATTCAGACAACTGATATTATTTTATCAATTATGTGAGGCACTTGCCCAAGGTAAATTTGAATACATGAATGGTTCTCATAGATCTGAGAGGATACAAGCTGATACAATAATGTAGTAAAAATGAGATAACTGTTGATCATATACTATACATCTACCTTATGGATTTCAGCTATTGTGCAAATCTGTTTTCTGTTTTATTTATTCTGTGTTGCTATTTGCTACATGTTAGTGTCGGTATAGACACCATCACATCATCTCAATTTATTAAGGATTCTGAAACTCTAATCTCCAAAGACGGTAACTTCACCTTTGGATTCTTTAGCCCTAAAAATTCTACAAACCGCTACGTTGGAATTTGGTGGAAGTCTCAATCTACAATCATATGTGTGGCAAACACAATATCTGAAGATGGAAATCTTGTGGTATTAAATGGACAGAAACGAGTCATTTGGTCATCAAATGTTTCCAACATAGCAACAAATACAAGTTCTCGCTTTTTGGGTTTCGGTAACCTTGTCCTTTGGGAGAGCACAACAAGAAACATTTTATGGCAGAGTATTCAGCAACCTTCAAATACATTACTTCCTAGCATGAAGCTTTAAATCAACAAAAGAACAAGTAAGAGTGTAAATCTTGAATCATGGAAAAGCCCTTCTGACCCATCTGTTGGCAACTTCTATAGTAGTATTTTTGAACGCCCCCCAAATATAATTGAAGTGTTCATATGGAATGGAAGTCGACCATATTGGCGAAGTGGACCCTGGAATGGCGAGGTCTTCACTGGAATACAGTCAATGGGAGATGCATATTTTTTTGGTTTCGGAGGAGGAGATGACGGAGGAGGAAATATTTACATATATTATGCAGTACTAAATGATGATGAATTTTTTATCTATAACCTAAATTCAAAAGGAGAATTAGAAGAAACGGGGTGGGATGATGAGAAGAAAGAAATGCAAGTTCTTTGGACAAACCGGGAATCAGAGTGCGATGTTTATGATATATGTGGGGCATTTGCAAGTTGTAATTCATTGAGCTCACCGACATGTAGCAGTTTGAGAGGGTTTGAACCCAGAAACATAGACCAATGGAATATACGTAACTGGACCGGTGGGTGTGTTCGAAGGACACCTTTGCAGTGTGAAAGGGTCAACAATAAAACCACCAGTAAAAAGGAAGATGGCTTTTTGAAACTACAGATGATTAAAGTTCCAGATTTTGCTAAAGGTTTGACTGTTACATCAGACATGTGCAGAAGCCTATGCTTGGAAAATTGCTCTTGCCTTGCATATTCTCATGATGATGGGATTGGCTGTATGTCCTGGACCAGGAACCTACGAGACATACAACAATTCCAAAGAGGAGGACTTGATCTATATGTTCGCGTAGCCTATGGAGAACTTGGTAGGTCATTAACTTGATTCTTTCGCGTAGGAGTTAGGACTGTATTTAATTTCTTATATTATAAATTTAAATTTTTCCTATATACAGATAGAGGGAGAACCAAGACAATCATCATTATAGCTACAGGAGTAATTGGAACCCTTGTAATTGTCATTTGTGCATATACATTCTGGAGAAGGACATCAAACCACGCAGGTATTATACAATCTTCATGTATTCAACTTTAGTCGTCATACTTTCCGTTGATGAGGAACTAAGCTCAAATTATGTTTTTCATTGCAGCTAAATTGTGGCACTTCATTAAATTAGCAAGGAAAAAAAGCAACAAATCTTCCATACTATTTAATAAAGGTAAATCACCAGAAGATTATGCGAGTGACAACGTAATTGGAGAAATGTCCCAAATCAAACTACAAGAGCTATTAAAATTTGATTTTGAAAACTTGCAACTGCCACAAACAACTTCCACTTATCCAACAAACTTGGACAGGGTGGTTTTGGTCCCATATACAAGGTACCTTAAATGCAACAATGCTATACTATTTTAAATCATATATATATATATATATATATATAGACACACACACACACACACTTTAGTAGTTGTCACATATGTTTTGTTCTAGGGGAAACTGCAAGATGGTCGGGAAATAGCAGTTAAAAGACTTTCAAGAGCATCTGGTCAAGGGCTGCAGGAATTCATGAATGAAGTAGTCGTTATTTGTAAGCTTCAACACCGCAATCTTGTAAGACTTGTTGGTTGCTGTATTGAAGGCGATGAGAAGATGTTGATGTATGAATACATGCCAAACAAAAGTTTGGATGCATTCATCTTTGGTTAGTTCTTTGAAGCTCCCTTTAACACTTTCTCTAATACATGCCAAACAAAAGTTTGGATGCATTCATCTTTGGTTAGTTCTTTGAAGCTCCCTTTAACACTTTCTCTTATACAAATTCATACTTTCATCTTTCGCTTTATTATAGCTTGTATACAGTATTTTTAAGAATAAACAATTGTTTCACCGGAAGTGAGTTTTTCTGGAAGCAAATTATTTTGATTACTTCACTTTATATTTTGATATTATGTTCAATATAATGTATTACTACCCTTATTTTCTAGATCCATCAAAAAGTAAACTCTTAGATTGGAGGACAAGGTACAACATAATAGAAGGAATAGCTCGTGGGTTGCTATATCTTCACAGAGATTCTAGACTAAGTATTATTCATAGAGATTTGAAGGCAATGTCTTGTTAGATGAAGAACTGAATCCAAAAATATCAGACTTTGGTATGGCTAGAATATTTGGAGGGGGAGAAGATGAGGCCAGTACTAGCAGGATTGTTGGAACTTAGTAAGTGTGCGTTCCTTATCCAATATTATATGTCTCCAGAGTATGCAATGCAAGGGCTATTTTCAGAGAAATCGGATGTTTTTAGCTTTGGTTTTTGATACTAGAGATTGTTACCGGGCGAAGGAGATTAGGAGCTCTAACTGTGCGCTTAAGGTTGCTTGCACCTTTGTTCTATCTTCCTTAGACGAATTGTCAGCTGGTATGTGCTATACAAGCTAAGCTAAGGGGTGATCTATATCGGTTTGGAATCATAGACAGATTGCAGCACGAACGGGAACGTCTGCCTCCCCTATATTGTCTGAGGCGAAGTCAATTACCGAGCCCTAGTGAACATGTAATCAATATTAAGGTGCTTCCTTGTCAAAAATCTGTTACACACCACTATATTGAGTCATATGATGAAGAGAACATATAGTACCTTTGTATGTAAAGTTTCCTTTTCGGATTAAGTTTTACGGTGACATTTTTGTTTGAATAAATTAGAAACTTCCGCTTTAAGAAAATTTTGTATGATAAAATTGTTGTCATTAAACATCAACCAGTTAGTCTTGCTTCTAGTATTAACTTTTTAACAAGATTAGAAGCACAAGTTGTAAAATTACATATAATTTATCATTTTCATACAAAATTAAACTATATTTCTTTAATTTGTATGAAAATGGAAATATAACCAGATAATGTTTATCCCCAAACTTGCAGTTTAAGGTATGTTTCAATGCCTAATTTTGTGGTTTGTGTAGTTACATTTTGTGATGTTAATTGAATCTTTAATCAGAAGGCAGCCTCGGAAAGTAGTGCTGTATGTATCTGTCTGATTCTGTCTTAATTTACACCTTGTTATGGTGAAAGGATATAAGATCTATTTTAATAGATACTATGTTAAATACAAAATTATTGACCTTGTAAACTGATTTTTTATATCACATTTAGTATCTGTTTGGTTCTGTGGTGCGTTCATCAAAATCATGGTGTAAAACTACATTGATGTGGAAGCTTAGTTATGGAGCTTCAACAAAACCACGGTAAAAACAGTCTAGGATGCGACACTGAATCCTCAAATGTGAAACCAAACATACTTTTTTGTCGATTTTGAAAAAGTTTATTTTGAAATATATGTTATGCACTTATGCTTATAAATTATGTGATCCCACAGTTCTGTTTTTAGATTTTTGTAAAAAGAAGGGAACAAAAAAGTGATTCAATCTGTGGTTGCCATCACTGCATAAAAGCAGACTTGGAACTATAGTCCACAATTTCAGTTTGTTTGAGATATTCTGTTTTCAGCTTATCCTATTAAAGAAGTGAGTTTGCAAATAATAAGAAACTCTTAAAACCTGTTATAACATTAACAAGTCAAACCGGCGGTGTTTCCACCTATTCTGTGTCCTGGTTTCTTGAAAATGATTCTATTTTTGTTTGAATGAATAGGTTAATTGGCCATCAACATTGTAAGCATCAATCAAAATTGTCTCTCAGTTTTACGAATCGGCAAATACATCTCGGAAACTGTAATGCGTTAGTCAAAATGGTCATTCCGTTAACTTTGAATGAACATGTGACCTTTAACAAGGATCACGCATCAATGACACAGCAACAGAAATTCGCGCTAAATTCGTCCATTTCATGCCAACTCCAAGTTTGCCACTAAAGGATAAACGCATAATAAGTTTTACCGCATAAATGTTAGGATTAATAGTATTTTACCCTTTGTAAAATAGGTCACTTTTGGTTTTGTCTTTTATACAATTTTTTTTTAGATTCTGTCACTGTAAAATAAAGATTCTTCAGAAATAGACTCTGACCCATCCAACTCATCAGATTCGGTGATGTGGCGTTGATATGACATGTTGACTCAACATTTTTTGATTACGTGGCACTGTGTGACTGTATAATTAATTTTATTTTTCATTTTTTATTAAATTGGATTAAATAAATTAGTTAAAAAATTCGATTAATTAATTAAAAAAAGAAAAAAAAAACCGTAATTCTTGAAAAAGAACAATATGGATTTCTTCCTCCCTCTTGATTGTCTCTCTTCTTTCTTCAAAGTTTCAATTCAATTTCTCTCTTCTCTCTCAGCCCCCTCTTTTCTGGTCCTCCCCCTTCCTTTCTTGATTAATTTAGGGTTAACAGTGTTTTTTACCCTTGTAATATATGTCATTTCTGGGATTTAGTCTTGTAAAATTTTTGATTTGATTTGCACCCTTGTAACTTATTTTTTTCCCAAAATACCCCCTCCCCCATGCAACTCACCAAATTCGCCTATGTGGCGCTGACTTGGTATTTTTTTTTAATTTTAATTTTTTTTGTTGGCCACCTCAGAAAATTAATTTATATTAATTTAAAAATTAAAAAAAATTAAAAATTTACCAAATTAATTTTTGAAAATAAAAAAAATGTAAAAATTAGAAAAAAGAATTCTGGATTTTTTTTCTAAAAATATATGATTTTTTTCCATTATTTTAATTTCGAAAAAGATTTTATATTTTTTTTGAAGAAAAAAAATCTGAATTTTCGAAAATGATTTTTTATTTCAAAATTTTAAAAAAATTAAATTTTTCCAGAAATTATTTATTGTACAAAAAATTATAAAAAACTTTTTTACGAACATAAATCTGACATTTTCTTTAACTTTTGAAATTTTGAAAATTAAATTCAATATTATATTTTTCGAAAAAAATCTGATTATATTTTCTGATTTTTTAAATTTCGAAAAAAAATCTTATCTTTTTTCCGGATTTTTTAAATTTTTGAAAAATTAAATTGTTAATAAAAAAATGTCCAGAATTTTTTTAAATTTTTTTGGAGTAAAATAAAAAATTTCTTTAATTTTAACAATTTTTTTATTTTTAAATTATATAAATAAATTTATATTATTTTTGAATTTTTTTAAATTAAATTTCAAATATTTTTGAAATTAAATTTATGATGTGGCCAACAAAAAAATAATTAAAATTAAAAAAAACCAAGTCAGCGCCACATAGACGAGTTTGGTGAGTTGGATGGGGGAGGGATGTTTTTCGGAAAAACAAAATTACAAGGGTGCAAATCAAACCGAAAATTTTACAAGGGTGAAAACTGGAAATGACATATATTACAGAGGTGAAAAACATTACTAACCCATTAATTTATCTCCTCTATAACTAACATCCAACCCTTGTTTTCAAGCACCACCATCAACATCCAAACTCAATCTTATCATACAAGTGATGATTTCTTTGGTTTTATTAAACGTGATGAACAGTTTTAAAATGGGTTGTGATTGGTTTCGGCACACCAAATCTGATTTGAAAATGCAACACAGGTGTATGCTTGTGTTTATTTGTTCCCCTTTTACTGCTATGGCCAAAAACATATCTAAAAACGCGACGGAGTTTTTTGTGAAACCCATAAAATCCAAATTTGTGAGGTCGAAGATGATGAAAAATTTGAGGGAAGATGAATTTGCTGCATCATGTTGTTGTTGGATTTGGTTTTGATTTGGTTCACAATTGAGAATAGAGGGAGAAGAGAATAAAAGAAATTGTTGTTGTGTATGGATTTGGGATTTTTTTTTTGTTGAAATTAAAAAGGTACATTACATACAATACCACGAAGAAAATTTAATTTGTTGTTGGTTTAAGAATTAAGAAAATGAATATTAAAGGGATGAAGATGATGAATATGTTGTTGGTGATGATGAAGATCTTATACAGTTTTTTTTAAATGACTTTTTAATTAATTTATTTAATCCAATTTAATAAAAAAATAAAATTAATTATACAGTCACAATGCCACATAATCAAAAAATGTTGAGTCAACGTGCCATATCAGCGCCACATTATCGAATTTGATGAGTTGGATGGGTCAGGATCTATTTATGAAGAATCTTTATTTTACAATGATGGAATCTAAAAAAAAATTTTTACAAAGGGCAAAACCAAAAGTGGTCTATCTTACAGGAGGGTAAAACACTATTAACCCTAAATTTTATATGCAATTTAGTCCCTTCTGATGTAACATTGATTTTGGATGCATGTGGTAGACTGCATGTTTATGTATTGGTACACCAAAAACTCTCTTGCATTTCTCGAAGGATCACACTCGAGAAAAGTGTGATAGCTCAAATTATTTTCTAAAGTCAAAAGTATCTAGAACTTTCGCTCTAAGATTGACATTCAAAGTAAAGTTTTTCTACTACAAGTACAAGAATTCGAAGAAAATCTTCGAAGATCAGAGTAGAAGGATTCAAAAATAAACATTTTTTGTCAGAAGTGTACAAAATAAGTTTTAAAGAAGTAGTTATACTAGGGAAGTTATCAAGGTCTCAAATTCAAAAGATTAGAAGAAACTTGCAAGAGAAGTTTTCCAAGTTAGTTCGAAGTCGCATGTCATCCTAACGTCATAGGAGTTAGTTTCTTTTATGAGGAGTGCTAGCAACACTCTCTTTCAGACACTCTCTCTAATACTCACTCTCCCATTGGTTAAATCAATATGGGTCATACACTTTGGAAATGAAACTCACATAAAGTGGTAGGACATACATTAATTTTATCCAATAAAAAAGTGAGTGTTAGAGAGAGTGTCCAAAAGAGAGTGTTGCTAGCATTCCTCTTCTATAAATAAATAGTACATTCATGATTCATTCTTCATGCAAAATAGTTAATTTCCTTTATGTAAAAACTAGACTACTAGACAACACATCCACACTATAATAAGATAAACATCTTACTGATTGTTGATTCGAACAATGCATGTAACTCACTTTTATTTATAACTAGACTAAAAACCTGTGTGTTGCGCGGTTGCAATTTTTGTTTTGACTGAAGTAAAAAACAATATATCAAATTTTTAGATATATTGTTAATTAATTTTCAAGTATAAAAATATTTTCATTATGCTTGATATATGTATTCATTATGCTTGATATATGTATGGTAGGCCCTTGACAGACAAGCTATAAGTGAAAGAAACATTGAACGTTACTTAACAGATTTCAACATATTGCATAACAAACCCAAGTGAAATAAGTATTAATACATAATGTCCTGTAACAAAATCGAAATAAGAGCTGTATACTTATTGTTAAAGTTATTTAGCTTCATCCTACTCACATCATTTATTTAAAACTGAAAAATATCATTTAGATTTATTTATATAGGTGTATGAAATTAACCTTAGGTTTATTTGTGACAAATCAGTACATTAGTACAACATTCTAAAAAAAATAGATTTTCGAAAAACTAGTAAGAGTAGCTATTTTGAGGTTTTTAAAGAAAAATCTGAAGCAAACAATATTAAAATAATAAAAATGATTTTCTTTTTTGGTTAAACAAATAGATTATTTTTCTTCTGAAAAAATCCAAAACAAGCGGGCATATAGCGGTATTTGTATATTGACTTAATGTCTTTGTTGTGGGAGATGAGAGTCATGTGTTCTAGTCTGACATGTGTGCATCGCACAAGGTGAACAACCATTGTGCTGTAGTGCTGAAGAACTACTAGCAGTGGTGGTAGTGGTGGTTGTGACTGAGTGGACGCGGTAAAGCTAACCCTTAACATTGTTGCATGCGTTGGAGCCAACAACTAGATTCTAGAAAGGATCTAGTTCTTTTCTCTTTCCTTTTCTAAACACCTTCCAATCCACTCGGATCACACGTACACCCGACCAACCACAGGTTGGGTTGGGTTGAGGTTTCAAACCTAAACATGCTTGAACCCGTCCGTTTGTCTAGCCCTAGGTATAGTATTGCTTATTGATTCACTTTATCTACACATTTACTAAATATATGATATGTAGTCATTTGTAGGCGAGAATTCAGAGGATTTGATATATCTCCCAGGTCGTGCTTTACACATGGAGGTTGAGAGTTAACTCGTGGGGATGTATTAGAATTGACAGGGTACTTATAGAAAACAGAAAGATATATTCATGAAATCCAAGGTAAAGTACAACAGTCACTATGTATTATGTATCACCTGAAAAAGTTTCCCTTTTTTTTTTGCATATAAATGCTACAAGTATTAAAATAAATACATCTGAATTTGAGTAGCATTTTTTGTAGCTATGTACTCTCTGTACAGGAAATGTTGTAAGAAAACAATGTGAATGACATAAAAATACCTATTGAGAGGAATAACTCAAGAGTCCAGAGCCCTCATAAAAACTTGCTGCCTTGAATAGATTGGGGCTGTCTACTCCCCATATCTCATTCCTCAAACCTGAAAAGAATGGGTATTACAAGATACTTCCATTTCTTCCGGGGTGTGTGTGTGTGAGTACAAAATCCTGTGGATATATCACAGAAGTAAAGTCACCTATGGGAGTAAATCCTTTATATAAGTCAAGAGAAGTTTAGATCCGGTAGTAATTCCGCCGCAGAGTATCAAAAACAATATACTGGCAAGCTTTGCAAACTGATGATGTAAATAAGTATACTCATCTTCCAGGGGCATATTTACTATTTTTAGGCCAACATGATTTTGTCCCCTGTATTTTTAGAAAGTGATCATCATCAGTACATAAGAACAAAGAATGAAGTTCTGGTAAGAAAAAAGTATTACAAAATTATTTAAAACTAACATCTAAAAATATATTAAGCAATACCAGATGATATGACTTGAGATAGGACATTTAAAAAAAATCAAGTAAAAGATTGAAATGCAACCAGCCTTGCAGAAAGGTTGACAGTATGATGAGTTCTCTTCTTTAGCTCATGACAATTTTGATATAAATGTCAACAAAAAAAATCCGAGTGGAGTTTAATGAATCTCTGCATTAAATGAAAATAAAGGTATGCACTATGCACCATGCACTGGATACATTATAAAACAGTCTATTTTGATTAACAAAGTTTATACATTAAGTTTTCAAACTGGAGATGAGAGGTAATAGCGACTTACATCAAATTTGTTATCTTTTAGGCTTTCCAGTGACTCAGCAAGCTCAGCTTGCTTTGAAGCAGTTGCAAGCAGTGCCTAAAATGAGGAAGCAAACTCAATCAACACAGTAATGTGAATTCTTTAAACAATACTCCCTCCGGAATGAAATATAAGAAAAAAGGGTACTTGAAAAGTTGATGTATGTGGACTAAATTCTTAGCCACATACACTGACTTCTCAACCACCACTTTTGCTTATATTTCATTCCAGACGGAGTATGTCCTTCAAAGGGATAAACTTAATCACAGGAGACTGGCACTACCTTCCGTGTCTTTTGCAAGTCAAATTCTATTCCTTTTATACGACTCAACGACTCTTGAAGAATATCCTCTTTCTCACGAGGAATTGTTCTCGGTTTATTAGCCATCTCAGTCACTACTGCCTCCAAATCCCGCAACCTCTGCCAAATTGGCTCCTTTATATCCGGGGTGATTAATTGTTCCGAAGAGCTGGATTCCACTAGCTGGATTTTCTGATGGCTTCTTGGTTGGTTGGCAGAGCGAACCACAAAAAAATTTCCAAGTGCTGCAAATACTACATATATACAAGCTAACACTTTGACTATGATTTGATCCAATGTACTCCTGACATAGGAAATTAGCTTCTTTGGTTGTCTTGAAATATTGTTGCTTGAACCACCTGTCAGATGCACCATTTTTCAAAGTATAATTAGTGCAGGGTATGGAATTCTTGTAACTAGAAAAGGAAACAAGTCAATGTGGCTCAAACAGTTAATGAAGTTGTAAGATAAGATCACTTAAGCAACAAAGAATACTATATTCCAGAGCATAAAAACTGAACTTCCAAAGAAAAGTCTCTGGCACAGAAAGAAATATAGAGCCATAATTTCCATTCTGTTCTGAAAACATGGTGGCTTTAGGACGACGTGTCACATGATTTGGTTAAGACTGGACCAAGTGAAATAGTTTTCTAAATAAATTTAAACTACATCAAATTCCTGCTTTCATTTTCTCCATACTCAAGTCATGTAAGCAAAGATTGCTATGAGGTTATGTCACATATTATATTATCATATAGAGCACATAACAAGAGCATCATCTGCTAAATACGGTAAAAGGGTTAACTAATTACAAGTCCCCCAGAATATAAACTAGAGTCGTAATCTCTGAACTTCAAAAAGTATATTTTCTTCCTCCATTTCCTAAAATGTACTATTCATCGTTCTTGTTGTGGAATTCATCTCATTAACAGCTCAGTGTCAAATGGAGTTCTCTGACCTGTACACTTGGGAAAATAATATCTGTGGACTGGTGATGTGTTTAAAACAACTCCACCGCACCAAGCCACATCGTTTCCCCAATTTACTAAATTGAAAATGAAACTCTAGTCTTCTTCATAGGTTATTTCTTCTTCCTCGTCGATTTAACAAAGACTGGTCAAAGTTTAGGTGGGAACTAGGAAGTGTATTTCGGCATTGTTTTCCAATGTTGGGAAAGGACACTAATTCTCAAACCTTGTATCCAGAAGGAAAGAAACGATGTGATGACAAAATGGCTGGCAGGACCTATATCATGCCCGTGACATTTGGTGGAGCAGGTTCTCGAATAAAAGCGATCAGCATCCTTTTTCCAAACATGGGTTGCCAGAGGACACTCAATCTCATCGTGACATTTGCGGAGAGCGGCGCATTGTAAAAATGCGACATGGAACTAATTAGGGAGAAACTCAGAGCCATTAAGAAAGATGAGGACAAAAAGTTGTTCAAACAAACAAAGAAGAGTAAGGGGATTAAAACCCCACCTTCTGGTATTAGAACCAACCTCAAAGAGTGCCTCCATGTAAACAACAAAATTGAACAGTTTCTGTTGATCGGGAGTCTGACCTCCACTAGAAAAGGTTCGGTGGAAATTTTCTTAGCCAGGTTGGGTGTTAAGTTCACCAATCAAGTTTTGATTGAAATTCTTTGATTAGAAAGAATATGAGCTTGAGGTTAAGAGGGATTTAGTTGATAACGTAGTAATTATTTGTTCGATTGAGAATATTGATCCAATGGGGGTTCACATTGGTATTCTATCACTACTGGGCCTGTGCAAACTCTGACGGGTAAGGAGTGTCGGCATTAGGACTCTGTTGGATCGACGAGGAAGGAAAACAAACGAGGAAGAGTAGGGTTTCATTTTCAACTGGTATATTGCAGAAATGACTTAGACAGGTGAGGTGGAGGCGTTTTTAAACACATCTGCAGCCAATAAGGATTTTTGGCTATGTGAACAAAACTGAGGTGGCACTCCATTTGAAACATCAAAAATTAATAAGACAAAGTTCACAACAAGGATCAGTGGACCACAAATAGTACATTTCAAGAAACAAAGGACAAAAAATATACTTTTTAAAGTTTAGGAACTAAAACCAAACTTTACCATATTTTGGGAACTTACCATAATAAAACGCAAACCATTAGTCAAAAAAAAAAAAAATCCCTAATTTTAATACGCATGATTTTGGATTACGTACTTGGTAAATTAACATCACCAACTTCTCTGGCATCATTGTTTGGCTCAACTAGGTTGCAGATAGGTGCACGGTCTCTCATCCTTTTCTGCAATATAGTTCCATATCATACATGAGTTGCAGTTATTCAATATTATAAACAATGCGACAATATAAAATAATATATTATGCAAAACTGTAAATACACAAATGACTGAAAATTACACTCGAGGTGCTATCTCAGTGGTTAGATCCTAGCCTTGTAATCTCAAGGTGTTGACTTCGAGTCCCCTTAAGGACAGTTGTAAAAGGCCTATTGGTGCCACTTAAATTCATAAAAAATTCCCCATACACCAATTTTATTTTTATTTTTATTTTTTACTGAAAATTGACTTTTAACTATCTATTTAATATTAAAGGTTATATTGACTTTCAGTTTTATTCCAAAACTTTTTCCTTCTTTCCATTAAGTTCAAAATTTGGTAACTATGGTATTTGACAATAATATTTCCATCAACCTTTATGGAAGCCAAAGTTGTTGTAGGGCCGAAAATGGCCTCACATTCCCTGCTGATTAATAAATTTAAGAAAAAAAAATTAAATATCATACAAACTTCCAATTATGTTTGAAATCTTATCTTGGTTTAAGTATCCTCAAATTTTTAATTTGGCAACAAAAGCATCCCGCCAAATATTTGTGACAAAAATGACAGACTTTAGTGTGGAACCCATGAAGTGTTTCACTAACTATCTACTTTATTTAGAGAAACTCTAGATAAAAATAAAATGTGAAAGCTCGATGTTCCAAGAGAAAGAAAAAGAAGTTCTTAATAACACTTGTGATCCTTCTAATTTGTAGTGTGTGTGATTTTGGACCTCAAATATTTTTCGAGTAAACCAATCCTTTTACTTTCAAAATTAAGCAAATACGGTCTGACTGTCAAATTTCTTTTATACACACCCCTTACATTATGGTACCTTTGTGCTCAAAATATTGTTTATAATAGAATAGAACACTATGAAGTAATTTGATCCATGTAGCCGACCCCACTTAGTGGGATAAGGCTTGGTTGTTGTATGAAGTGGGTATATGTATATGTGAGGAGATAAGCTTCACAATACAACTACAAGTGAACGGTCGAGATTAATTCCGCTCATTATCACAACCATTACACTTCCTATATGTACATGTATATGCATGTGAGTGTACTATATCCTGATGTCCTATATTATAGACATTGCATGTGTCAATGTTGTATTTGGTGTTCATGTTAAGTGTCCAGGTTTCATAAATATCATGAGATGTATTGTCAGAGGATGTCTAGAAAAACATCTCACATTATTACTTCATCATAAAATATTTAACATATGCCAGCATACCATTTACATATTTCTTTAACAAGTTACCTCTTACTCTCTTAGGATTGATTTTCATATGTCTTTAAATATCAAGATTAATTGAAGAGGATTAACAGTAGAATTGGAATAAATAAAGATTAATATGTTCTCTTCTATAATAAAATGCAGCATACCACTCACATTATATGATATAAATGAAAAATGCCAACAACACCACCATCTAACATATTCTTCATTCTCTGGTGAAATCCATGTGGGTCCACAAATATGGTAGTTTGTCCCGCCGGAAATGGGACCCGCATAAACTTTTCCAAACAAGTGAGTATTTGGAAAGAATTTGATTCCAACATTTCCCCAATTTTATAATTCTTAGTATCCTTTTTCTAATCTCTATACCTGAACCCTATAACTTCTACATGTAAAAAAAGATAAAACACTTGAACAAGAAAATAAAAAAACAGCTCACATTCTCACTAGAAGGAACTGATTGCATAAAGGTTGAAGGAATCAATGTTGCTTCTGTTGTTGATCCAGGTTCAGATATTTCAGTGCTTGTAACCTGTGGAGAAATAGTCATGAGTAAAGCTTCACATTATGCAAAAAAAGCACGAATGTGACTCGCGAACTGGACAAAAAGAAAAAGAATACTGGACTCAAACTTAACCAATTTATGTGTGACCATGCTAGGATATGAGTCGGTGTCTAATCCATCAGCAACAGAAGAACTTCCAAATTTCATTGGCTTTGTTGCTTCTCTAGAGTTTAACAACTGTACATAGCACAAAGGAGTATTAGCTGTAGGTTTGAGCAGTAATTCTTGATAGAATTCAAACAAATGCAGGAGCAAGAATCCTAATGATGTCATACTTTCAAAATGGAAGGGTCATTCCAAGGTCCCTTGTTAGATCTAAGACATCCTCCATCATTTGGGCATGAACAACTTCCACCCAGAAAATCAGGAAGTTGGCTGTTCAAAAGGAAATGCTCGTAAAATATTCATTATTACAGACATAGAAGCAGTTGATTGGCTGAGACAGTAAAAAAACAACACAAACCATGAGTCTATAACCTCCAACAATCTGCTCTGAAACTTGTTGCCCAAAACCTGTAAATCCAGCATGAATCATTTAGACTCTTCTCATTCCTTTCTAAAGTCAAATCAAAGCACAGAAAGAAAGTATATACAATTATTTTGGCTGTGGTCTTCGGATCAAGAAATCCTTTCGCTGTATTCCATACTAGCTTGAACCCACTACCAGCATTGACAATGAACATCTGGTTTAATGTCTGAAAAAAGAAGAGCTACCAAAATTACCAAATGTAACTTTCATTTTGCACTAAGGGTACAGTGCATTGTATGATTTCTATCCCTAATTCAGGTTCCTTTTTGACATGTATTTGAGTTCACATACATGCATGCACCCATGTCAACATATGCATGACAAATATGAATTGTATAATGTCAAAAGAAACACGAACAGTGAACTTAGTAGGAACATAAAAACATACAACCCTAATTTGTACAAAATTGCATTTTTTTTAAGCTATCATTAATAGAAACTACTTGCATACTTTCTTCTTTATCTTTTTAAGAATCTCGGAGTTGAATAATTGAGATTGCCAATTTAAAGATCACTAATGTGATTTTCTTAGCAAGTCAAATTAAAGATACTACGACATTTAGTTACCTCAGGGTAATTATCACCATCAATTTTTTGCATGCGCATAACAAGTTCAGTTGCAATTTGTCTAAAGCTCAACCAATTCTGCAAAATATAGAAAGGAACAATAAACTTCGATTTCGACTGAATGTAGGCTATTCTGAATTATTGTTATAAGCATAGAATTTACCACGCCGTGCACATCAATTATTGTAGTTGTTTTATCTATGTGCCGCTTTGCTGCTATAGAACATGCAGGGAATTTCTCTTTCAACAATTTTTCAAATCCCTGAACATGATATCTTAAAAATCGATCTATTGTGGTGACATTCATCAACTTGATGGGATCAACTTTGCCAAGTCTCTCAATGTACACTGGCCGCCCCTCTTTGTCCACACCATGCATACCATGAGGGTAATAACGCTGAACCTCTTCAAACTCCTTATATACGAAATCCTACATATTATTTATTGTTTTAGTGTTCCTTCAGATGAAAAGATTAAAATAATTCCTAATCAAACATATAATATTTGGAAAAATCTCCTGTTAGATTTTCCCTCACTACAACTACTTGCTTTGGGTGGCTGTTTCGAGTTGAAAACTCAAATAAGCTCTTACAATCTCTGTGCACAAATAAGTAAAGACTAGCTTCCCTATTAAGTAAAGGGAAAACCAACTACTACCAAACTTTACCTGTAAAATAGAGTCTGCTCCATACTCCTTTCTCCAATGGAGCATATCTTCCCACATCTGGACCGTTTTATCAATGTCAAATTTTCTGCCCTTCAGGAACCTGCAGCATTAAACCAGCAGCAGCCTGTAATATACTACATGTGTAAAGAATTTCTTTTTGAACAAAACTAGTATAATTTTTTTTTTTTTTAATTCTA
>Ga0209282_1000566_pt1 | contig 17992 bp, 6 predicted proteins | sample Mtrugardesep15_FD_187529 | JGI IMG/M metagenome (GOLD analysis project Ga0209282, IMG submission 187529) | Root nodule microbial communities of legume samples collected from California, USA - M. trunc garden sep15 (SPAdes) (version 2) | ecosystem: Host-associated > Plants > Roots > Nodule...
CTTACGTGGGGGTTGGACTGGTGTGTATGTTTCATAATTCATACCATATCATTTTAGTTCTAAAATGAATTATTGATTTGGGAGGACAATTGCCTTCCTAACCAAAATAGGACGAAACCTTGTAGTAAAATGCCTCAAAATTCAATTTCAAAGGCGGTCACAGATCTTATGAATATTGATAACAAGGGTGTTAAGGATCTGATTTTACCGTTTGAAGCAAGTCAGATCATGGAGATTCCTATAACAAATTATAGCAAGGCAGATGAAATCACATGGCATGGCACAACAGATGGATGTTATTGAGTGAAATTTGGGTATCAAGCTATTCTAGAATGGAGACATCATAGATATACCCGATTGATAAATTTCTATTTGTTTATAGATAATTGAGTTTTCATTTCTAAGATAAATTAGCAACTTTTGTTAATATTATGTTCGCAAAAAAGTAATAAATATTTCTAGTATGAATGGAAGATTGAGCTTTAAAAGTTCTAATCCTAAACCATATGACTCCTTGCTTTGGTAAAATTTTCCATAGTCGCGAGAGCTTTCCATGACTTACAAATTCTTTTTATTTGACGATACAACTAAAACCTCGTTCCCCAAATTTGTCGGGATTTGTTATTATTTTTTTCTTCTTTATGAACTAATTTATGTTTTAAAATACAATACTGCTAATTTATGTGAGAAAATGAAAATTATACTTAGAGAAATGCATCTATATATACAATGTAAAACTACTATTTTAAGATTTTTAATATATCGGTTGTTAGCATGATCTTTAGAGTACTGATGACACATCTTCTAAAGACATTATTACTATCTATGATTCCTTAATAACAAGCGTCTTAGGACATTTGTTAGTATCTATTTTCCCTATTTTAAAGATTTTTTTTAAAATAACAAATGTTAGTAGTTAATTGTTAGATTAATATTTAAATATTCTATTTTTTATCCTTAATTTAAACAAGTTGAAGTATCAAACTCCCTATTTTAAATATGGTTAGTAATGAATAGTTTTGTAATAATCAATACATTGCAAATTAAATTACTTGATTTTCTTGTAGAATAAATTCTTGCTCTCTGTTCGTGTATGCAATCACCCTTTGTATTTTTCATGTTTTTTAAGAAAAATTGTTAATGCAATTAATGTGTCTATTTTATATATTAATATTATAAAATTATCATTTGTTTGTATGTGTATTCAATTTGTATTTTCATATTTTAAGATAAATTAATAGTATTAATTAGGAATATGTTTAAAAAATAAATAATAAATTCATTAGTAAGGAGTTTATATTTAGAAACAAACTTTTAATAAAAAAGCGCTTAAATATAACGAGGGAGGTAATATCTGTCGAACATGTTAGCCGAACCCAATTATTAATGTTAAAGTAATGATTAAAATGAAGAAATGCATTTAAGTGCGTGATTTGGCTTAATCCGACGAATCCATGAACGACACGAGAATTTGCCTTAAATTAACGATTTATTCATTCGTTGTAATTTACCATTCCTTTCGTGTGCCGGCAGAATGCACCACGTTGTTCGTTAGTTACTCCTAGTAAGTCCTAACAACAACAAAGGTTCTTTTAAGTCTATGACATCACACTCAATCCAAACCCTCCATTTTGTCCCTTCCCTCCAAACTCTTCCAATCAACGGTCTAGATCTCTTTGCCCTCGCCTTTCAATTAGGACGGCGCCACTATAGGACCCTTTTCAATTTTCTTTTCCTTTTTAGTTCCTTCTTTGCTTAACTAATCATTTTTTTTTGTTCCTATAATCCTAAATAAAAAATAAAAAATAATATTAAAAAGTCAATATTAAAACTTTAAACACCTTCGTGCGTTGCTTATGGGACTTTACTTCTCTCTCCTACAAACTTTCTATGCAAATTTTCTCTCTCTTCCCTCCTCTGTCATCTTCTTCAAACGAACAACAACAACAACAATAAGAAGAAAGCGTAAAAGGTAGCCAAGGAATTCAAATTTCTCTGCTCAACTTTTTCTATTCAAATTCTAAAACTTCCACACAATCTTTTTCTATTCAAATTAAATAACTTGATGATTGGATTTTCTCGTATATATCAATTTTCCACGTCCATGTCTAAATATAACATGATCATAATAAGATAAGATAAATAAAAATAAATAATAAAACATTTTTTTTATGAATACCATATCGATTGAAATTTTATTTTTAATATTTTTTTATGATGAAATGAATTTTGGTTTGGTTGAAATTAATCGAGGGAAATGTTTGGTTATGTGAGGAATAGGTTTGGTAGAAATTGAAATTTGTGGTTTTTATTTATTTAATAGTTTTGGGTTTTTGTTTGTTTTGTTGTGAGTATGGTTAGTGTTAAGCTTAATTTGAGCGCTGAAATAACGGAGAGGAAGTTTTTGTGATTGTGTGGAGAATATTTGATGAAAAGCTTCGTCCTTTCATAAACGAAGCGCTCAAAATCAATCATCATGTTCATGGCTATGTGGCCACTCTTATTCTTCTTTTCTCATTAACTTATTGTTGTTATTTCACTCTCACAGATTAAAAAATGATTGATTTTGATTGTGGAAAAGGGTTTCTCTGTTTTCTCATAAAAAATGTTGTTTTGTAGATTGCGTCAATATGGTTTCTGGTGATTGACTTTCATCTTCATCATTTGATCATGTCTTGGTTTGTGATTTTCTATTTCAATTCCATTTTTTACATTGTTCTGGTTAAAATATTTTTATTCAATGTTTTATCTCATCATTTAAATAAGCTCAAGGAGCATCCATCATCTTAGAATAATGTTTCTGGCGAGCTAACATTGGTAGACTGCTGTAACTTAAATTTTAACACAAGTTGTGCAAAGTTGTAGCTATGGCGAATTCCCGTGTTTGGTTACAGCATATTTATGTAAATTATGCATGCAACCCTGTAAACAAACTTTCTGTATGATTCTTAATTTTGTATCAGATTCAATAGCACAGTTTGTGAGAAATAAATCCCTCAAATAATGTTTTGGCATGAGACTTATGAATTGATTTATTTGTTGATTGTTACAACATGGTTTTGCTTTGATTGAATTTCGGAAATACTCACTTAGATAGGTTGCTTTGCCTTCCTTCCTGGTACAAATTGAATGTGTTAACAATGTTTGATGTCTTATTTAGTAAAAAGAAACAATGATTGATGTCATTATAAGCCGTTATCTTATGCCAAATATAATTTTGTCCTCTTTCAATTGAATTCTAGACATTATATACGATCGATTTAAGAACTTTGTCCACATTCATCTGAAGCACCTCCTTAAGAGAATCCAAACAGTAAAATTAGTTGAATAGAAATACATGTCTTTATTTTTTTCCTTTCAATGCTTAAAATTTATTACTGGAGATTATAAAGAACACACTTCTGTGAATTAATCTAGCTATGACATGTAACAAGCTTGTTCCAGTTTCTAGATATATTATTTGAAGTGAGAAAATTCCCATACATAGTATGCAAACCAAATATGTGTGCTTAGCTAGTCTTCATGTTTCAGGTTGATATAAATCATTGCTACGCAGAAACATGTTAATTTTGTGTCTTAGTCTATATATAAATATACTGCTTTTGACAATCATGTAGCTTGTATGAGTTTTTGATCATCTACATTATGCCAATGTGTTACAGATTTGAAAGGAATAAACTGTTGAAAACCAATGGATGAATATTCTGGTAAGAGAGCCAATGATGGGGTGATAGTCCCTAGAAAAGGGATGAGCACCATGTTTAAAGATACTGCCACTAACCGAGATCGAAATGGTCAAGTATGTAGCCGCCTTGGTTGCAGCAGCAAAGTCAACTCTTCTAAAGGTGCTCAAATCGGTTCTTCTGAAAAGGGTAAATCTTTGAGGCCTTCATTTCGGTTCTCATCAAATGGTAAGGAAACAATTGGTAGCTCCTCTAGAACTTTCTCCGGGAGTAGTAGCCCAGGAAAACCCCATAGAAAGCCTCAGAAAAAGTTATCATCTCAGACAGAGACAGATTCATCTGAAACTAATAGTGTACAAGATGAACCAGAAGTTTCAAAGCTCGCACCTCCACAAAAAAACCAGAGGGGTCTTCAAGCCGAAGGGGAAAACACAGATTCTAGTAATGGGGTGCTGATGGAAGTAGGAAGTTCTAGTTTAGCCTCTAATACAAGATCTAGGAGGAATTTTCATCCAAAACCTGGATTACGTAGTCAAGAAATTCAAAGCACCGGTCCGGGGACACGTGCTGGTACCGGTAGGTATGGGTTAAGGAACCTCAAATGCAACTCCATTTCTGATGTCATGCCTGTCGGTTGTACACCATCTGATTCAACCCTAAACAAAAAGAAGGATGCGATAAAAAAGAGAAATTGTGAAGGAGAAAGTAGTTCTACAGCTAGAGGCAAAAAAATTAATGGGCCGTCAATTGAAGGACGGAATTCTGTATCCAGAAATGGCATATCTATCTCTGATTCAAGAATATCTAGAAATGCACCTCATAGGGACAGGGCAGACAGCAACATAGTGTCTGTTAGAACACGAAGATCAATTGGCAGTCATGCTAGGGGAAGGCTTTCTGGCCAAGGAAATGCTAATCCTGTGGCCCCTAATCAGTCCCTTATCATGGTACCTTCTTTTTCTCATTCTGGAAATCTTAATGCTCCTGGTGTACAACATCATAATTCTCTGGAGACTCCTTCAAGTCCAAGCTCTTACAGTGGAGCAGGTACTAGCAGCGAGGAGTTGTACGGTGTTATGCCAACGTCTCCTACAGAATACGGGCTCACTCATTCTCTAATAAATCGGGATAGCTTTCGACGACGCTACAACATGGATGGTATTGCAGAGGTAGTTTTCATTTAAACATAGGAATTACGTATTATATTTTATTTTCATGGTCCTTGATGTGAAAGTTCACAACTAAATTAAGGTTTTCCAAATGGTATTTAGGTACTGTTGGCACTTGAGAGGATTGAACAAGATGTTGAGCTAACACATGAGGTATTTGATTGAAAATTTGGTTGACTTAATATCTCACTGATTTTGTAAGGTAGTTCTTGATTTAAAATTTGCTTGACTTAATATATCAGTTATTTGATGGATTTGTTTTGTGTCATGACAGCAAATTCACTTGTTGGAGTCCAACTTGTTCCTTACTGGGCTAAACTTCTTTGATCAGCATAGAGATATGCGACTGGACATCGATAATATGTCATATGAGGTTTGTTAATTCCGCACAATACTACAATTCATTTTGTTAGTTTGTGTGCTTAATATCACAATTCTCTTTCTGCCAATATCCACTGTTGTTAGAGCTTCTGTGATTACATCAGATTTAGATAAAAATATTTTGTAACTAAAGCAAATATGAGGATTATAATCTAATTGTAATTTGTAAGTGCTATTTATTGGCAGTAACAATATCTTCAACTTCATGGGAATAGAGTTGAAATTTAGCTTAGTTGCTTGCAGGACATGGCTGTAAGAAGGGTTCATTGTCTAGGTTACCGCATGTGGTTATTTTGTGATAATTTTTTTAGGCTATTCTTACCTCCTAAACTTTCTAATAATTACAGGAATTACTGGCTCTGGAAGAAAGGATGGGTACTGTGAGCACCGCTGTAACAGAGGAAGATCTATCAGAATGCCTAAAGAGAAGTTTCCATCAATCATCACCCTCAGACAATGCAACTAAGTGTCACCATGAGAATAAGGATGATATCAAATGCTGCATCTGCCAGGTATTAAGAAGATCTTCGCGTCTTTTTTGTAGTACGTGTTTTTATCCTTTGCACGAATAGAAGGAATTTAGGGATCTCAGACTCCTATGCATTTTCAAAGTTATTGCTACTTTATCTGATTTAGATAAGTTGACTTGATTTGTAGGAGGAGTACGTGGAGGCAGATGAAGTGGGGAGTCTACTATGCGAGCACAAATATCATGTTGTTTGCATACAGCAGTGGCTACGGCTAAAGAACTGGTGTCCTATTTGCAAAGCATCAGTGACACCGTCAAGTTCACCGTCGTCCCACTAGTTATGTTGTTAGGCCAGACAATGAAGATTGATTTCTTTCTACCCCTTTCTGTTCATTTTAATTTTCACTTTTGTACAAAATACAGTTTCTCTTCACCTCTTCTTATTAGTCTTCTTTTGTACATAACCAATATCTTCATACCAATTATTATCAAATAATACAAGCCACTGGCTTGATAGATTGAAACTTCTTGTTAAGCTGCTGGGGCAATAATCCCATCTTTTATGTTATAGCTAGTTTTTTTTTGTTGTTTAATGATTGCATCTATTTGATGGTGAAGGCTATAGTGGACCACTATAATATAAAGGCTACATTTGACCAAAAAGATATAATGTGGAAAGTGCACTGTGAACCACCTATGAAAGTGATACATGTTAGCAGTTGCCTCTATTTGATATCCAAGATATACATGATCACAAATGCTCGATTATTATTAAGAAATTTCGTGTATTGAAACCATTGTGTGCATTTGTGCATCACGGAAGTTACAATGTATTTCCTGTCAAGAAAAAAAGGAAGTTACAGTGGATTGTTCTCCTTTTTAAAGTAAAAAAATGTAAAAAGTAAGTAGCTGTGAGTTAGAAAATTCTCTTTAAGAAAATTCTCTAACAACTACTTCTCTTACCCCCACCGTTTTCTTAACATACCTCTCCTTTATCCTATGAAACAAGCTTAAATCCCTCTCCTTATATGGAAAAAGGTGGTCTCAAATTCTCTTGGAGGAACAACACAAAACTCAAATTAGCATCCCTCTTTAAAAAGACAATCACTCCATGTCTTATTTTAGTTCATTATTTGTACGAAAAGGAGCACCTATATCATTAATCAACGATCATCATTTCAATGTATTTCTTTATTTATTTATCATAAAAGCCATCATTATAATATTATTTTATTTTTGCAGTTGTGCATTTGTAAAAATCATATTTTTGGCACACAAATGTATCTCCATTGTAAATAAACGAGTCTTGTTAACTCATGCTTTAAAAAGAATACAAATATTATTTTAAAACCTTTTGCAATAAGAAAAAAAATTAAACATTGAATGCAGGATTTTTAAGATAATTAAGTTCATGTATGTAGCTACCGTTGATACAGATATTATTTTTAAAACATTGAATGACACAATTCATTCATTCGTAGAATCATATTATAGCCAATACTCACTAAGTCACTGAGTGAGTGACATAGAGGAGAAAAGAAGACATAACTGTGTTTGTTGGCGGGGCGGAGCGATGCGATTCGTTGAAACGGAGAGCGATGCGGAAGAATCTATGCGAAAGAGACTCCGAAGTAACTCCTTTCATTCCGCCGATTATCCCTCTCGCAACAAGGTCCCTTCATCTCTTTTCTTCTCTTCTCTTTTCCGTTCATCATGTATAAAAAAATAACCTAATTCGAATTGCATCTAAAAACCCTAATTCGTATCAATTTCACTACCATAGGTTTATTGTTGTTATTATTCTCTCTTTCTTAAGTCTTAACTGATGATTGTGAAATCATGCCGCAGTTTGAACAATATGCTGGACGGACCTATGCACCCATGGGGGAAGTGGTAATGCTTCTCATCATTTGAATTAATATCTCTAACACTATTTTCATTTCTTCTTCAATTCATATTTCTATTATCTTTTTCTCAGAATTTTATGCAAGATGATGATAGTCGATTGGATATTACACGAGCTAAATGTAAGTCTACGATCTCAAATTCCATTTTCCTGATAGCATAGAACAAGTTAGTAATTCTATTATTTTCATCACAGTTGGAAGTTTGCTTAAAAGACATGAAAATTTGGCAGACCGTATTTCTAGGTAAACGTTTTCCTTCACTAATTGTTAATATGTTATACTAGTATGCTGCACTAACATATTTACAATTTCTTCTTTTTAATTAATAGGGATTCTGACAAGGTAATATTTGAGCGTCTAATCAAAGAGTTTGAATCTGCAAGAGCTTCTCAAACTCAAGGTACCTTTCTTTAGCTTCCATGTTACTAGATTCCTATTAATAATGGACACCTATCTGCCACTGCCTTTGATTCCTGTTACGTAGTGTTATCAATTTTGTCCATTTATAAGACCGTGATATCAATTTAGTTCCTAAATTTGAAGTTCTTATTGGTGCTCTCCCCATCTGTGCACTAGATTGACTTCAATGTTACTTTTCTTTATCGACGAACTATGATAATATCAACTTTCATCGGAAAATCTCAGTGATGTCACCTGCATCTTTTGGGGACTAAAATGAGTGTTTACCCTTAAATATATGTCAAACCTGCACGCGTGAGGGGACAAAGTGCTGGTTGGGTTGGTTTGATTCAGAGTAACCAATAAAGCATTGAAACTAGCAGTTAGTATTCTTCGGTGCCTTGTGTTATTTGGTGTAGCCTGGCTTGGCGGCTTATAAGTTATCTTTGAGTGTTTAATCATCTATTGGTTGAAATAATACTGTTTAAAAGCCTGCATATTACACTGTTTTATACTGACAAGAATTGATCTGGACCGAAAATGAAATAAAATATATTTTTGCCGTTGATGTTCACTAATCATGTAGAATAAATAACAACCTTTTTTTTTTTGCGTGGAACAACAAAAGAGAGTTGAACGAAGAAGGAGCATTTTAAAAGATTCTTAAGATGTAAACCTTGGTCATTGTATGAGATGATACTTCTGTAACATCTTAAATGCTGACCAACTTCTACTGTTCATTCATTGCCTTAGAGAGATATTCCGGAAAATGCTTCTTAACCTCCTTTTTTTTCACAGAGATATATTTAGATGGGGAACAGTGGAATGATGGTCTACTTGCTACAGTAAGAGAGCAGGTATGATTATTTGATTGTTATCTTCATTTTTTTCTCATGTTCTAGTATTTGTCCTTGATGTTCTCCATAGTAACTTTCATTTTTGATGTTCATGATTATGACAACGTTTGACTCATCCGACTGTGTTCTTGTCAGGTGCATATGGAGGCAGAGAGAAAAGCAATGTCTGGGGATGCTGACATATTAGCAGGCCCTCAGGAAAAAATTACATACAGAACTGGAAACAAGGTACATGTTATATGATATTACATCCCTGAATACCTTTTCATGGTAAAAAATCGTTAGTTAATTTTCAGTAATAGCAGATTATACTCGAAATTAAGTTGCAGATATTTCAAGGATTATAAGCAGTAGCTTTAGAAGAAAAGATAGCAGATAATGTTTTGATGATATTTCAATAGCTTGCATATTTAAGTCATGTGGACTAGAGAGTAGCAATTTAAGGTACCTACAAAAAAGACGGGTAAGATAACAGGCTAAAGAACTAAACACATCTAGATTCAAATTTTTGTACATGAGAAATACAAAATTCTGAAACAGTTTAGTTAAGATTGTCAATAAGACTTAGATGAAAGAGATTGAGAATGTCAAAAGAGTAGGAGATAGGATATTGGGATCATACCCCTAAACATTATAGCAGAGCAAAAAATCTGTGATGTTACTAATGCATATGCACAAGTAAGGAAAGAAGAGCAATACAAGGTAAAGTTTTGAGTATGGGGGGGGTGTGGCAATGAGGATATAAACACCCAAGGGTACACATATTTTAGACTTTGCTAATAGTTTGGTTTTATTTATAGGCAACAATGAAAACAAGAGGAAAATCTTTTAACATACAACAGTGGTGTGAGATGCTCCCGAATTGATTTCTTTTTAATAAGGAAATTGAATAGAAAATTTACTTGAATTGCAAGTCATGTCCAGAGAGTGTCTAGCTACCCAGCAAAGCACTGGTTATGGACATGCGAGTTGAGAGAAAATTAAACTGAAATAAAGTCAGAAATCTTAGGATAAGATGATGGCTTTTGAAGATTCCCTATAACTCTAGTGTGCACAAAGGGTCGACTCTGAGCCATTATCTTTTTTCATTTTGATTCTAGATATTCTTACTTAACATATCGAATTGATGAGACACTACCTTGGTGCATGTTATTTAGTTAGGGAGTTGAGAATAAATAAATGGTAAGTGAGATATGGAGAAAAGACTTAAAAACATACAACTTCCACTGAGTAGGACTATAGGAGACAACACTAACACTAGTATAAAATGCTGATTTAGCAAGTGACTTACAAATCATAGCTTGGAGGTTGAAATTGGAGAATATATACCGCAACCGCAAGTCTCACATTGTAAGTAACATGTATCCATCATACAAAGTGAAAACAAGATAGAGGGAGATGTAAACTATAGGATCCAAGCATATATATATATATATATATATATATATATATTTATATTTGCAACGGAAAAGTTGTAGAGAGAAATCAGAGAATCAAACAAGTGACCATCAGCTTGGTGTTGATTGGTATAACCCTCGGCCAAATAAATTTGACGATCCAAGTAGTGTTAAGGAAATATCAAATATTGGTGTGGAGACAAGTGTTGTCAATGGCCGATTACGGCGTCCAGCCAAAAATCCGCCACATAAATGTGGTGTTGCAGCCTTGCAGGCCTAGGGTGGACACATGGTGGATTTAATAGGCTGCCTATGGCAGCAGACATTGAATCTGCCATGGGCCTCCTTGGTGGCAATAATTGCCAAGGAGGGTTAACTAAATGGTGGATACTGGATGGTCCAATAGCTAGAGGTAAATATCGATAAAGATTACCATAAAGTGAGATTTAGGGCTAAACAATAAAGTGAGATTATGGTCCAATAGCTAGGGTAATTTATAAGCTCTCGGTAACGAAAATTGTATCGTTATAAACTGTTTTTTCATAAACTACATTTACAAACTTATGAATAATACATAAAAACTTATTTGTTTGCATAAGCTCAAAATAAGCCTAATCTAACCGGGCCCTTAGAGGTAAATAGTCTTTGAATTGAATACATAATAAGTACTGATGGTGGCATTTGATCTATATCGCTGACCCCACTTAATGGAATAAGGCTTGGTTATGGTGTTTGTAGTGTCCCCTCCCTAAAAAAATCATTGGTTTCTCTACACGTTCAATGCTATACTTGGATTAGCTGTCTGTGTATTAATTTCACAATCATATAATCCTTTTAATATTGATTATGTATTTGGGAGCAGATAATTTGCTGTTTGGAAGGAGCAAGAATTGGCATACAGTATGAGACATCTTTTGCTGGTAATTTGGAACTAAATTGTTCATGACTTACTTAGCTAATTCATGAGCTGACATTATGAATGACAAGATGGAGGCTGGATCTTTCTCTAGATGCTCCTTCCGTTTCCCATTTGCTGACGATAATATCTTTTCATTTATTTCTAGGTGAAATTTGTGAGTTTTACCACTGTGTGCTGGAGAGTAAGTCATTTCTTGAAAAGATGACTGTCCTTGAGCACACAGTTCCATTTTTCTTGCCAATACGTGAAACAGAAAATGATCTCCTTTCATCCAATGCAATGGTAAAATCAGTTATATGTGATGTTGTCATGGACTATGTTTATTTGAACATTTTTCTAAGCCTTGTTTCTATTGGTTTGCATTCAGAAATTCATAGATCATGTTGGAGATCTATTGCAAGCATACGTGGATAGACGGGAACAGGTAGACTGCCTATGTATGTAATCTTTAGAGAATGTTCATTTTTGGGAATACTAATATTAGGTTATCATGATCCTTATGGACATGTATGTTACACACAAAAGTTTACACACTAAAACAAGTATGCATGTATAATTGTTTGAATGAATAAGCTAAATGTATCAACGTAAGAATAATGTCAGAATACATTAAAGCTAGTATCTTTGGACTAGTTTACCTGTGTCCATATATTATTTAGTGAAATAGATTTGCATATTTGTAACATTTAATAATTTTCACTGTTACCACGACTCATGTCTTTGTTAGTTTAAATTCTCGGAACACTATCTACTGATAAGTCGGTTATATTGTTCATACATTTTTTTTCTTCCATTTTTTCTAGACAATTGTCAAAACATGTATTCTGGGTTGCAGTTATCTGACAATGCCATTTAAGAACACCAATTGTGGAAGATATTAAACTTGGTGCGTTACTTAGTTTTATTGGTATATAAACTATTAGATGGTATGATCATCTTGATCATGTTTCTTTTATTTTGGCAAACCTTCACTTACCCTCCTAACTCCCAAACAAAGCCTAAACATTCTATTCTATGTTAAAGGTTGGGGCAGGCATAAGAACTTTACTGTCTCCCTCTTTTCTAGTTAAAATATTTATTATACTCTATTAACTTTATCATCTGTCGTTTTGAGATTAAATATCTGCTATCACTATCAGTAAAACACGAGGTTACATGCTTGTAGCTAGTTTACGGTTTACCTATTAAATATAAATTGAGTATTTAGAGATTCTCGAGAAATAATTTTAATGCTAAAGAACCATGTATGTTTGTAAATATCCAGTCTGTCTATTGTTCTGTTACAACAAATTAACATTTAACCTTTTGCCTCCTACAAATGTCATGCAGGTCAGACTTATAAAGGAACTTTATGGAAATCAAATTGGAGAGCTGTATCACAGCCTTCCTTATCACATGATCGAGTTTGTATTAGATGATTTTGACTGGTTAGTGGGATAAAGTGATAAAATTTTCTCTTCAATTTTGTAATTGTATTTTTAACCTTTTAAAATCTTCTTCCCCCTTTCAAATGTTAGCACAGGGAAATCATTGGCACAATATACTCTTTCTTATTTTATTGACTCTCTATTTTCTTTCACTTTCCTACATTTTCTCTTGTTTTCTCACCTTGTAATATTGATCAAGAAGTAATTTTTTTGCAGTAAAGTGACAGTCAGCCTTCGATACACAGATCTCATTTCGGTGCTTCCAACTCGAATCTCAGTGCTAGCCTGGCCAATGTCGAAGATAAATTCTACTCCAATTTTGAACTTGATGGAAGATGGAATCTCAGGAAGTCATCCTGCACCAGTTCGACTATCCTATGCAGAAGATGCCTTACGAAGCATGAGTCTACCAGAAGGTGAAAACTATATTACTTTGGTTAAATTACAAGAGAACAATGTCTTATTTTCGGCTTTTTTATGCAACAGTTCTTGTCTGAATGTGATCATGTGTGCAACTAGGTGACTTCTATAGTACTTAAGGCTTTGTATGGGAGTTTGGAGGGGAAGGAAAGGAAAGGCTTTGAGGGGTGCAAAATATGAGGGAAAATGGAGAAATCTTTCAAAAAATTTAAAAGAGTAGTTTTTTAGAGAATGATGAATTAATGCATATGATTACTATATTTTTAATTTTAAAAATATTATAACAAATAGATTAAATTTGAAGAATTCATATTAACCCTCTAAAACCCCCCAAAACCCTCATTCAATTCAATTTTTTAGTTCCCCCAAATGAGGAGGGTTTTGTATTATGAAGAAAAGTTAGCCCCCCAAAGTCCTCCCCTCCCATTTTCCTCTATTTCTTCCACTTGCTCATTTCTTTTTTCCCAAGCCTTCCCCTCCAAACTCGCAAACAAAGCTTAAATGAAATTAGACTCTGGAAGAGACGCCTTTCACTTTTCAGCAAATGCTCACTAGTGGCATAATTAATACTATTGGCTATGAGGAATTATGAATATTTTTTTCTATTCAAAATATAAACATTTAATGTTACAATGCATTAAATCTTGTACATTTCAATTAATACTTTTTATATTAATGATAACATTTAGCAAGTCCTTTTTTGATTAACTTTCACCTAGGTTATTCTACAAGCCTGCTCCCATGCTCACTTAATTCTGATATGTTTCTTTATTGATCCATTTAAAAGTTATCTCGCTCTCTACTGATTTTATATTATGTTTCTTTTCCCAGCATATGCAGAGATTGTGTTGAACCTTCCACAAGCACTCCAGCAGATATACCATTAAACAACTTCAAGCTTCGCCCTTTCTGCAGCCTTAGATTCTCTTGTAAAAAGTTTCTTGGTAGAATGTTATTAAATATTAGAAAATATTACTCCAGAAGATATAGTACCTATCGAAATTGGTTATATAGGTTGAGGATTCATTTTGATGTACTATGTCATACACCCCCCTATATTGCCCCTTCGTTATTCCTTCAATATCCTCTCTGGTGGTGTCTTGTATCATTTGTACAGCAGGGCTACGTTGACTTTTATTGACTATTGAGACTTATATAATTCATCTCTTCTCCACAATTCTATATACATGTAATTTGGTTCCATATGATAAGTCCTATCTTTCCACATTAATAAAAAGCAAAAAATTGGAAGTATATCTTCGTGTGAGGAAGTGAGTTGTTTAGCATGTCCCCTCCGCCAGCATATACATCTAGAATTTGAAATATGGTCTTGTGTTACTAAAAGCAAGCACACTTCTGTCCACACTAATAGATAGTTTTAGTGTAAAACCTAGTTTTTCAACTTTCATGTGACAAAATTTTACTCTCAAATCAAGTTTAGTGTACAATGTAAATGCATTGATTTTTCAACTAAACATTTAAGCTATTTTTTAATTTGGCCCCAAAAACAATTTTGATTTTCATCAATATTTCAAACAAGCTAACCAAAAACGCATTTCCCTCAAAGATCATATTTTGATTTTCATGCATTTGTCTCAAAGAAGTTATCTCGCTCTCTATTGATTTTATATTATGTTTCTTATCCCAGCATATGCAGAGATTGTATTGAAGCTTCCACAGTTTCTTTGAACGAGCTTCATTTTAAACAATGGGTCAAATAAAATGAATTTCCTTATTATAAATTTATTAATATTATCATATGATAACAGATGTTTTCCTACTCTCCTCTTAAATTAAATAAGGAGAGGGTTATGTTATCATCTATCCTCTCCTAAGGAAAAATTAGTTCTACAAAGAGATTAGGACCAACGCACTCATCCATTTATAAGCAGTCATAATATAATATAGAAGATCATAATGACTTTCTGTTTTAGCTTTATTTCATTGAAGATTAGGCTGGGGCACCAAAACATTCAACCACGTGCATAGATATCACAGCTGAATGCACATTGCTTTACCCTTCTCAGATGACATCACAGCTGAGAGAATGGGTCTTTATCAAGCTGTTATTTATGCAGAAACGATGAATCTAGGCAAGGTGATATCAGAAACTGACTCAGAAGTGTTGGTGAAAGCAATTCTTTCTCAGAAATTTTCACGCTTGCAGAGATATAGCTCGTACTTGCTCTCAAATTTTAGTTAGATAGGCAAGAAAACACTAATATTGTATTCATAGGTAGAAATGGTAACTGGACAGATTGTCTGGTTTTGATGCTTAATAATAGTTTGATCTCGTTTTTATTCAGGAAAAAGAAAGAAGATAGTAGCTCCTAATCTCATTGGCTGTGACTATTTTTCCTCTCATTGGTTGGGACTAAACCAAGAAACAAGGGTGAGATATGCATGACAGCACAACGCAATGCTTAACTGAACTACTCGTCTTGTTTTTCTGTTAGTCAAATTATGGAACAGTTTTTTTTTTACAGTTATCAAACACTTGTTTCCTTCTTTGTTGCAGTAAGGGTTTTAAGCAACCACCGCGATAACAGCTGCAGCCACATCACAATCCTTGATATTGCGGTTTTGAAAACATAAAAAACTCATGTGTTGCGAGTTGTGACCCAAATTGCGGTCGCATGCCTTTGTTTAGAACTCTGATTGCAGTAACTAAACACTCTTTTCACCCTTTGACTGTTTTTAGGCTAGACATGAAGTCAGAAAAAGAAACCTAAAGATTGCATGCATTCATTATTGAACGAAATTAGTAGTCAAGGTCGAAATATTGACTTTTGTTCAGCTAAAAAAATATAGAGCATTTACGTGACATTAAAGTCACTAACATTACCAAAAATAAGACGCAAGTAAATCCTATCAACCATGTTATTTGGTACCTAAGAGAATAGTATCTCCTCTAGCTAGTGGCATTGAGGAGTAACCATTCAATTTTTCACAAAAGGACCCTTCATCCTAATCTAAAAACACATGATTAACTTAAGTCTTCACCACTGCATTTGTTGTTTTCACTTCTTGGAAAAGCACATACGTAACCCTGTTCTTCTTGAAGGTTGTCCAAGCTTCTTAAACAGTATAATGTTGTTGCATAGTGTCGATATCAAGTCCCTTAAGCTTCACGACTGATTCGACGTGACCCTTTAGAGTGTGAAGCTCCCTAAGCCTGTGAACAAATTTAAAAAATCTCTTAGACACTAGGATATATATAATATATTCTAGTATCATCATTATATCTAACGCTTCTTGAATCCTTTCAGACACAGACTCGATGACTTACCGTGCAACTTCAGCGCGTCTCTTGGCTTGCTCAGCAATCTCAGAAAGCTCCCTGTAGCTATTCTTGTCATTGAAAAGGTTGGTTGTGTCAGGTGACTGAAGACCATGAAGAGTCCTCTGAGCAGTTGCCCACTGAGCTTCTCTCTCTTCTTTGCCGTAGTCTTTCTTTGTTGTGAAGGCAGTCTGTAGATAGAAAGCATAAAAAAGATTTTGAATCTTGAAATCTCTGGATTAAGATCAACAGTGCAACTAATAGTAATACAATGCTGCTTCTAGGACTCGGTGGAATTAATTAAAAAAGCTGGTAGTAGTTTTAAGTTTATTGACAATTGATATCGTTTTACAAGTGTACTTTTCAGGAGAGAAAATTAGTTTATGTTTTCATCATAGTATTTATTACAGGTTGTAGAAAAAGATGTAATATAATTAGGGATATATTTGTAAAGAAAATAATTAATGCAGTTGAAAATTTGAAAAAGGGTCTCAAGAGGGTCTTGTATTAAGATAAGGAGGTAGTAAGACAGAAGGAGAAATTACCTTGTTCTCCAGAAGATTATCCCAAGCTTTGCCACTTAGAACATAGCGGATTACGAATTTGAGTATATCAAGGGGGATATATGTCACTATACTGTACATCCAGATTACACCAGCCCAACCCCATCCCATTCCCTTAATTCTTGCAAAGCTCCAATTAGCATATACTGCTATAAAAGTTGCCAACTGTAAATCATGAAACAAATTATTATAATTAATCAATAATTTGTGTTATCAGCTGATAAGGAAGCTCCTAGATTCTAATTTACAATATTTCTTCCTAAGGCAACAGAAGTGTAACTCTTAGTTTAGTTACTATAGTTAGAGATGCAGTGTACATTTTATTTTGGTCGTGCAGAAAAAATGAGGAACAAGTATATGATCATCAAGAGTGTTGGAAAAATGCATATGATCATCGACAAGCGATCGTAAAATCATAAGAGATAGAAGCAAATTTACCAGCTGAGCAATCATAAAAGCACCCAACAGGAGAAGACCAGGTCTTTCAACAAAGGACCAGCTACGGGACCTGGTGACAAAAATTAGTGCCTGACTTATAATACTGACTTGTAGGTAGAGGGCTGCCATCATTTCATCAGGGTTGTTTCTGATAGATCTCACACCAAACTTGTCCTGCAATAATAGAAGTTGTGTTCATACCTCTTAATTTTTTTTGCTGCTAGGATATACTACTGAGGGAGCTATAGAATGTAAATTATTACCGAGAAGAAATCGGTATCCTTCATGAGCCAGAAAAACACCACTGTCATTAGTGCCATGTAGCTACCTAGCACAACACCAGTAGCAAATATCTCTCTCAGTTTCCAACTGTCTGGCATTGGAGATGGTTTTACTCTATCCTTGGATATTGTCATAATGGTACCTAGTAATAGGGGTGAAGGAAATTAAATATTAAATTTTCACAGAACATTTGAAGTAAACAATATGAAGGTCAATCAGACATTATCTCACCATCATTTAGTATGGCGATAATCAACACCATGAAGGGTGCAAAATCAAACTTCCAGATCAAGGCAATGAACATGAAACCAAACTGGCAAAATGAAGAATAAAGCATGTGAATTGTATGAACCGTTTATATAAGTATGGACAAGAAGTTAACATTTTCTTATGAAATAACC
>Ga0209282_1000567_pt1 | contig 17992 bp, 12 predicted proteins | sample Mtrugardesep15_FD_187529 | JGI IMG/M metagenome (GOLD analysis project Ga0209282, IMG submission 187529) | Root nodule microbial communities of legume samples collected from California, USA - M. trunc garden sep15 (SPAdes) (version 2) | ecosystem: Host-associated > Plants > Roots > Nodule...
ATAATTATTTGTAAATCAACCGTCATTAATCTATCCTAAAAATCTTCATCCAAAATATGAACATTGGTTTTTTGATGTTCATAATCAACCCAAAAACTCAATTGAGAACACAAAGTTGGCCAACTTGTTCTCTACTACATCGATGAATATACACAAGAGAAATGTTAGGGTCACATCTTTTAACACTGTTTTAACACACACCAATAATAATCAAACACATCATCCACTCTACTTATTAGTTTAACCATCAACCTGTTGAATAAGTTGCAAGTCTTAAAAAAAAAGTTATTTTTTTCCTGTTTGGTGCCTTTCTTTCCGATTTCTTTTTCACCCTCTTTCTCATCTGGCTTGTGCATTTAGCCTTGCTTCCTCTGAACATTTAAGTTGTTATTTTTAATTTGCTTACACTTACAATCAAGTTTCTACTAATTTTTCTCATTAATTTTTTGGAATTCACTTTTCTTTGTTTGTCCCCCTTATCCTACAAAGCATAAATAGCATCAACAAAAAAATCCCAATTGTACACGAGCATAAATTTTGAAGCATATTGAACAACAAAATCAAACGCAGTTGTGTATAATATGTTAGCAACAACAAAAATATGAAACAAAACATCCAAAGTTGTCGTCGTCGGAAAATCAACTGCTGCAAATCGATGCTCTCTCTCAATCTTGTGTGGTGGCGTGAAAAAGATTTGGGTTTTGGTGATTTTTTGTTTAATTTTGAGTTGTCACTAGAATGATGCAGTAGATGAAGCTTTTGAGAATCTGAACTCCAACCCTAGTGTCACTTTCCGATCTGTCCATGGTTTCTCAAATCCAATTGGGTTTCAATTTGGCTGATGGTGTTATCACCCAACCACCATAGGTCAAGGGGCGACGGTTCACGAAAATACAACAGTGTCATTTTTTCTTATTTTCTTCCTTGAATTTAATAACTTGTACAATCAGTCATTAGGTAAAGTATTAAAAAGAGGAGATGACGTGTTTGATTATTACTGGGTGTGTGTTAAAAGAGAGTGTGACCCTAACATTTCTCAAACTTTTATCTCGCAATTTTTTTTTTTTTTGTAATTGAATTTCAGTGTTTGACTCCACTAAAGGATCCACCTCCCTTGAAATAATGTTCTGCAAGCTAATCAGGATGCCGAAGCAGCCAAAATTGGATCAAGACAACGCTGCGAAGTTCCTGCTAAACCCCCTTTGATCTTCGCTTTGAAGCTTCCACATCCTGCTAAAAATTCACCCGGACGCTAAATGCAATCCGAAACACTAAATGCAATCCGAAAATATCCTCTACATCTTCAAGCACGTTTTATTGGATCATGTCCCTTGCACCTATGCCTTTTTCCTCGGCTGATTGGAAAATAAGCACAACAGTACCATGCATATGGAGGACTAATTAGTTTTCAATGAAAGATTCCCTAAAACTCATTTAACATTTTTCCAATACCTTTAATCCGTCTTTCATTTCTTGCAGGATCTTTGCAGCACCAAGAATCATTGCCACATGTGCATCGTTCGCACAAGCATCGCCAGTTCCTGTTGACATGAACAAACATATTGTGCTATATTTATTGTTAACAATGCAGGGGATACTAATTTCAATCAAACGAACAATTACTGGCATTAATTGCGGCTGCAATGTCGTTGTGGAGATCTCAGAATCCTTTATACCAAGACCCCAAATGCAGTTGCAGACCGCAATTTAGAACCATAGCTGATTTTATTTTACAACAACATTAATAGAAAAAAGCTGAAACTTTTGGCACTGTATCTTAAGTTGACAATTAAATACAGCTTTCCTTAATAAAATTTCTACACATCTTCCCTACTTCAGAAGAATGTTAACTTAATTGCATGCAACATCATGTCACTAATTGATGGTGAGTTTGGAAAAATCACAATGTGTGCCAACATGATTTTGGCAAAATCACGGTGGTACTTGATTTCATCAAACCTACCGTGATTCGAAACATGAAAACAAAGAAGATAAAGTAAGAAACAAAACAAAACCTTAAAATAAAATAAAACATGAGAGTGAAATTTTTGCAACATGTTTTTTTGTTTTACCTGAATTGTCAAGCTCACGCCTTATGACAGAACTTGTCTTGAATTCTTCATATGCAAGTTTAGGGTACTCATGAATTTCTCTTCTGATGTTCTTCATCCATTTCACAGCGTTGGGTGTGTTAGCAAGCTCAAGAATCTCACTTTTCAGTGAAGAAGTTTGGTTTGAACATTCTTTTGTTTGATAAGTAGTGGAAGATAAGCGTGTGGGGTGGAAAAGGAACAAGAAGAGGAGTAAGAGTGTTTAAATGATGCTGAGGATTGCAATTCGAAACTTATGGAAGAGTGTTTAAACTTAAAAGTCCTAATTAATCAAAACAAATTGTTATTGTTTTTTTTTTTGAAATTAAAACAAATTGTTATTGTTACATATACCGTAAAATGTAAACATAACAATGTCAACTTCATTTTGTGAGGGATAAAGGTGATTTTGAGAAGTGGCTGAAGATATTTAGACAGAAAGAAAAAATAGTGTTTAGTTCACCAAAAAAGAAACCATTGATTTAGATTATGTTGGGTTTATTTAGAATAGAGGACTTGAAGGGCAGACTTATGGTTGATATTTTCCTTATTTGAATTTTAAAAAAGGTTAAAATATGGTTTTGGTCCATGCAAATATGCCTCGTTTTGGTTTTAGTCCCTGTAAATTCTTTTTGTTTTTGGTCCCTGCAAAATATTTTGTTTTTGAAAATAGTCCCTGCAGGGACTATTTTCAAAAGTAAAATATTTTGCAGGGACTATTTATCTAATAAATGGGTTCAATCATCATGTGTCACATGTGGAAATCATCATAAAAGTCAGGCCAAAGACCAAAACCAAAACGAGACATATTTGCAAGAACCAAAAACAACAACAAAAAAAAATTACAAGGACTAAAATCAAAACCAAAACCATATTTTAGCCTTTAAAAAGAGGAGGTAGTGAGAATCAATTAAAAACAAAAGAGGGTTGTATCCCTTCATATACCAAGTGAATAATTATCTTCAGTTTTCTCATCCAATCCCTCCCTTCCAAACTTTCAATATACTCATGTTTTGATATCGGTAAAGTCCTTGAAAACTGATATCATAAAATATATAATTATTAAACAAAGCTACCATGATTTTTTAAGTGTGTCAATTTTCATATTATAACATTTAAGATTGAACTCAATTTTTTAATAACAAATTGAAAACAATAATGATATGATCCAAAAACAATTAAAGGAGTCATCCTTAAGCCACCCAGCAAAAACAATTCACGAGCTAGATAAAGAAAATCATGTCTTAGGGTTTCTTGGATAGCCTCAGCAGTTCTCTTGTGTTTCAATCTCAGATTTGATGGCATCAATTTTAGCTTTTACAATAAGTAGAGCCAACACCTACAAGAACGATGCTTATGTAAAATACAAACCAAAAGAAACATAGAATCATGTATCCTTAGGAGGAGCTTACTTTACAGCCTCAGCAGCAGCTTTCTCTGCTTCAATCTCAGCCACAATGGCGTCAATTTCAGCTTCCTCCCAACTGACACAGACCGTGCTCCTTAGTCATCACAGCAACTTCAATGTTCTTACCACCACTATCGACAACCTAATTACACATACCAACAAGGAAAAGCCAAATGTAAAGTATTTATCAGACCCAGTTCCAAATATATAACAAGTTACTAGTCCATAATAGTATCACATTTATGCAACAGGAATGAATAGACAAAAATGCTTGATCCATTATAATGTTTGAATGTACAAGCCATACAACCATCAGCTAGGAATATCATAAAATGTAATTAATGGTTTTAGCATAAATGAATCATAGATTTAACACAGGTAAATATGAACGGGTAGTGCTTAAGATTTGTGTTTCAATCTTATTCAACGATAATTATTCTGCAAAAGAAAAAGCTATAAATCTATTGTATAGCAAGTTTACAGTATTGACTATGTTATGTTCACATGTACAATAAAAAACTGTGTTGATCAAGAATCAGAAAGAGGCGAGATCTCAAATGAATGTAAAAAACAGGAAAGTTAGTGCTATATAGGCCCAGTTCATAGCAGGATTTAAGGAATAGTTAGACTCAGAGACCACATTGTGGGTCAATTGTTGGCAATGTTAGAGTAAATAGATTAAGGGGTTAATATATGTTTACACCCGTGTAATATTAGCGACTTCCAGTTTACCCCTTTGTAAAAAATATTGTTTAGATTCCAACCCAGTAATTTGAAGATTTTTGGTTTTGGACCTTCATAAATTTTGCATGTACAAAATCGATGATATGACAAGGGGGTAAACCGAAATATCAATGATATTGCAGGGGGTAAATCAAAATTCTTTCAAATTGCAAGGGGGCAAAAGTACCTTAAATTTTGTAATTTGATGTCATGAAGGTCCAAAATCAAAAAATCCTCAAATTACAAGGTTGAAATATAAATAATTTTTTTTACAGGAGGGTAAACCGGAAACCGCTAATATTACAGGGGTTAAACATATATTAACCCTAGATTAAGCTAAGATAGATAATGACTAAGCCCCTGTTGTTCTATCCCTGTAAATATTGTATTCTCTATTCATTTCATATATTGAATCATAATAACAGATTCAGTTACAAATCCTTTTCTCTCTCTTCTCTCTCTTTCTCTAAGCTTTTCTAACTGTTTCCATGGAGTTCAACTTCAAACATGGTATCTAGAGCTTCTTGATCCAGTGCCTAAAACAAACCGCAACGCGGAGGCCAAACGAAAAGGAACAAAGAGTTGTTTGATTTGTGTTTTGACCCTTGCTCTGAAGCACCGGTACTCCAATTTGCAAAACGTATCTGTGCCGGGTACTTTGCGGGTACCGGTACTCGTACGGTACGCACCCATGACGTACCAATTTTATTTTTTTTGTTTTTTTAATGTTGGTACGGCTACGGTACATCGGTGGTACTCTCATGGTACTCATAATCGTTTTTTCTTGAGAAAATGGGGCTTTTCATGAGAATTAGTAGCAATTATAGTTTTTTTTTTTGTTTTTTATAAACTCAAACAATTCAAGAGCCATAACAACATTTACTAGACCCTGGAACTGCTGCTACTTACATAATGTCCACCTTTTCTTCTCTACCAATAGTTGCAGAAGTATAAAAGTCTAGCACTCAAGCTTTGTTAAATCATTTATTTTAGTGTGCAATGTATCTTCTTATCTTCATTTTTCGTATCGTATAAAATTCAATCCTTGTTAAGCTTTTGTTCTCACTTCTCACTTGATTATACTATATTTGCAATATAATTTCCTCATGCTATGTTATTTTAAATTTTAAAAAATATTATCCTAACATACCCTTACCTTTGTTTTTTGAGAAATGTCGTATCCCGTACCCGTACCCGCACCGGTGCAACGTAGGACCCTTGTCTCCGACCCGCAAACGTTTGTTCTATTAATAATATTTAATATTGATTGTTATTTCTTTTTCTTTCTTTCATAAATACCCTTTGTGATTTATATTATTTTTTTGAAAAAATTAAATGATATTCATTCATTCAGAAGAAAATTATCTTTATATCATATGATTTGAATTGTATTAGTATAAAGATCGAGTATGTTTGTAACAAGGATTAGCCGGTTTAAAAATCTCGCTAATCATCCTAACCTCAGGTCATTGTTACAGTAGGGGCCTCTTAAATATATTTAAAAATGGTAACTTATCATAGTTGACTGAAATTATATAACTTTTTCTTAATTAAAATTATAAGAAATGTTCTTTAAAAAAAATTTAATTTTTTTAGAAATTAATATCATAAGAATCATATATTCTTAAAAAAAATCATAAGAAATGTACTTATAACTAGTTTAAATAATGAAAATAATATAATAAAAAATGGAAATCATGATTCACTTAAAGAGTATTTTAAAATCGAAACATACTTAGTTTTGCAAAATAATTACATTAATATGTGAAACAATTCCCAAAAATATATTTTAACTTTTTGTGTAAATAAGTTTTTTCCCCCTTATTGTAACATGTTTTTTGACTAAGATATATCTCTATTGTTACCAATACCATTCCCAAAAATTAATTTTTACATATAATATTACATGAAAAATAGTCTAATAAATTTACAAATATTAGTCTCTGTGAGTTTGACTCAATTGGTAGGGAAATTGTATGATATATGCAAAAGTCAGGGTTCGAACCCCAAACATCTCATTTATTAAAAGTAAATTTCTAACAACTTAGCTACTTGACAAAATAAATATTTAAAAATAATCAATGGATTAGCATTTAATTTTTTTTAGTAGTACTTGATTAGACCTTACTCACCTATGGTCAGACATTGAAATCACAATCGAGTATTGGAGCTGATGATAGGATGATATCAAAGCGAAATGTTGCAATCTAAGCAAAAATACTAAATAAGAATGAGAGTGGTTGTAAATGTGGTGAATTGGGTATACATGGAATTTTACTACTAACATATTATCTACCATTATAAGCAACATAACTTTTTTTTAAGAAGTGTACATAACTCAAACGAGACGGATGTAGTAGAGCAAAATCTTGATCTATAGTTGTTCATAAAACACAAATGTGAAACAATCACAACACTTGTAATACAACCTACAAGTAACATCCATGAGTAATGAACAATTTTTATAATTTTTTCCGATCTCTAATTCAAAAAATAAGCTTGTGTAATGCCAAGTACATACTATGTACAAAAATATTAAATAATTTAATGAATAAAATCAGTTTGTATTAAGTTGCACTGTGTAAATGTGAATCTCAAACACTCCAAAGTCCCCAACAATGCTCCAGAACTAGCACATTCATTCTCGATTTTCTATAACAACACACCGCACTTCATTTCAAGAATTGTTAATATTATTCTCTTTGATTTGATTTAGCTATATATGTCTAAGAAGTTTTGCTTCATGTTTCTAGAGTTCACCGCTATCACTTGACATTATTTGTTTTCTGAACTTTGCCATATCTGCATTGTATTGCATTGTATCATATTCTGAGGTATAAATATTGGTTTGCGGTGGAGTTTTTATCATGCTTTCCTTCAAGTCTTCTAGTGATACATCTCCTTCTAATGCTCTTACTATCTGCACATAATTGAGTTATATATAAGTTATATAATATATTATTAGTTTTCAAAGTTTACATGATGAATATCAAAACCCTAAACCCTAAACCCTTCTTATCTTCAAGCTTTTATAAATAAAAAATATATGGCATCAATTAACTTGATCTTAAAAAATTGCTTATGATTAAGCATCATATTATTTTACCTGGCTCATTTTTGAACGCTTTTTAGCAGAATGACGAATGCTACTAGCAGCACAAGCTGCCAATCTTATCATTTCTTGATGATCGTAATTTCCTTCTAAAAATGGATCCACCAATTCTGCAAAGTTTCCATCCTCCTCCAATGCACGACTCAAAAGTGGTCGAGCCTGCCCAGTACACAATTTCATATTAATTTTTATACTAATTTTTTTTTATCGATCGATGAAAGATGGAATAGTATAATACTAACCCAGTCAACTAAACTTTCGTCCATGGCGTTGGTTAAATCCAAAGGTCTTTTTCCAGTTAAGAGTTCTAGTAGCATAACCCCGAATGAGAAAACATCAGATTTCTCTGTCAATTTTCCACTTGATGCATATTCTGGGGCCATATACCTATGTCGTCATGAAAATTTAGGATGTCAAGTTGAACTAATTCATTTAAACATACTTCATTCCTACGTATTATTTCTAATGTAGTAACTACCAAATGTGAGAATGATATAAAAAACTAGCCAATTGATGAAGTTATTGGACAATACATAAAGATTGAAATCATACATAAAGATTATTTTTTAATTCTATTTTTATCTTCTTAACTTGTTAGTACGACTCTTTCGCAAGTATTTAGAGTCTAGAATGAAAAATTACCCAAATGTTCCCATGACACGAGTTGAGACGTGTGTATTAGTATCAGTAGTCAACTTAGCCAATCCAAAATCAGCCACCTATTTAAGATGAATAATTGGTATAATCAATCTTCAACAAGAAAATATATTGGTAACATATGTGATAGCAACATAGTAACAAGAGTGAGTAAATATTAAAGTATAATATATAGATAATAAACTCCACGGATATCAAATGTAAATATGAGAAACCTTAGCTTCGAAGCTATCATCAATTAGAACATTGGCAGCCTTAATATCACGGTGGATAATACGAGGACTACCTGAATAACACAAAATAAAGCAAATATCAGAAAGATAGTGGCAAAAAACAATTAAAAAAAAATAACTTTAATGTGAAATGATGTTTCTTAATCTTACAATCTTCATGAAGGTAAGCAAGTCCTCTAGCAGATCCTAATGCAATTCTCATTCTAGTAGGCCAATCCATGGTAGGCACACCCTTTCCTGTAATCAAATACATTAGATATTGGCATCATTATTTGTTTCATAAGTGTCAATATCTATCTATCTATATATCTATTTGATAAGAACTACAAAAGAAATTGAAGCCGTTGATGGATAAAAGTGTGAATAAGGGGAAATAATTGAGCATGTATTAGTATATTGTTCAAGGAATTGAAAAATACTATTAGTGAAATAATATAGATATTGTCCAAAGTTATGACCTACTAATTTTCTTGTATCCTTGTTGAGCCTAAATCACATATTTCAATTAGACCAACTAACTCCTAACTAAACTAACTATTTCGTAACTAACTTTTACGTCTCTAACAACCACAATATAGTGACATGCATAAAAATATATTAAATCGAAAGCAAAACTATATATACCACAATACACATACCATGAAGGTGATATTCCAAAGTTTTATTTGGAACAAATTCATAAACCAACATTCTCTGTCCACCAGAAACACAATATCCAACAAGCGACACAAGATGACGATGATGAACACGACTAATGATATCAATCTCAGCTTGAAACTCACGTTCGCCTTGTCCGCTACCCGCTTTTAAACTTTTAACAGCAATTTCCTTTCCAGTAGGCAAAATTCCCTTATGGACATAACCAAAACCACCTTGTCCTATAATATTCTCATTAGCAAAACCTTTAGTAGCAGATGCCAATTCTTCATAAGTGAAGGTACCACCCTTGAGAGTAAGAGATAGTCCTGGAGAAGATTGCATAGAACCTGGTGGTCCCATTCCATAGGAGTAATTAGAACTCATCTCACCACTATTCATTAGAGGGTGTGGTGCACCCCAAACACCACTTCCTCCATTAGGGTTTTGTTGAACTCTAACAACATGGTCCATTCCATGTGGGCCTGATGGAGGTCCTTGCCAATTTGGATGAGGAGGAGGATGTTGTCCACTGTTGTAATAATTGTTCCCTGTGCAAGTTATTTTAGTGCCCCATAATAACTATATATCAATCAATTATTTAATTTGCTTATTTAAATTTTTGTGTCAAACACAATTTGAAAATACAACCCAAAATCATTTTAACCGGTAGAACATACTTACATTGTGATGAATGAAATAAGTAGTCTAACAATCAAGAATCAGTCTTCATTATTCTTCCAATTATTCTTCAAATAAGTTATTCTAAACATATAGTATAAGTATGCATAATGCCAAGTATGACGATCATAATATTCTCTCTCTCTCTCTCTGGCATGCATAGATACTATAATTGACATGCACTGCCTATGCAAAAATCTATTACATTGGAATTATAATTGCATAAATTAACCTAATTTAAGAGATGATTGGCTTGAGTAAACTCTTTTTGTTTTTAATTTTTATTCATTTTACTTTCAATACTAACATGATGCGGTAAAAGTCGTAGATGTTTGAATACCTAAATTATTTGGTCAAGGGTTTGACGCCTCACACCATCATTGGTGTGTGTGAAAAAAATATATCTTGAAAGTGGTCAACTATTTAAATGAACATAAAGTAATTTGAAGGATTAATCTCTACAATTGCGCGTGAGGATACCTTAATTAATTTACTAAAAAAATGTTTTTACTTTCAATTACAAAACCAACACAATATTTTCCATGTGTTTTCCTTTCTTTTTTTCAACTATTTGTACAAAGATACTCACTCTCCGGCAGAACATTCTTTTAATGCCCATGCATTTACGTAATTATATTAGAACCCAAAAACTTTAGTTAATTAAGGTGAAAAAGTCCAAAGTTATCTCTTTCAAAACACTCTTGGGTATAAGTAGCCTCATTAATTAGTATATAAGCAACTTGTTTCATTGACATGCTATTATGTTTATAATTGTTCGTCCCAATTAACCAATGATATGATATGATACATAACTAACTAAGAAAGTACTCAAACTAAAACAATTAATAGATGAATGGATATGTAATCACCTTTTGCAAGTGGAGGATCTGGAGGACCATAGTAATAAGGCTGCTTTCTCTTCTTTCTCCTCGAACAAATGAGACAAACACCAACGACTAAAAGAAGGACAACTGCTCCAACAGTAACTCCAACTAGTAAATTATTATTATTATTATTACCCTCCTTATTCGTACTATGTGAATCAGAAGAATTGTTCTCTCCCTCAGAAGGTGAATTGTTTCCTCCTCCTTTTTGTGATGAAGGAGAATTGTTCCCTCCTCCAGAAGGTGAACTGTTCCCTCCTCCTGAAGGTGAATTGTTTCCTCCTCCTGAAGGGGTTGGATTGTTTCCTCCTCCTGAAGGTGAGTTACTTCCTCCTCCTGAAGGGGTTGGATTGTTCCCTCCTCCTGAAGGAGGCGAAATGTTCCCTCCTCCAGAAGGAGTTGGATTGTTCCCTCCTCCAGAAGGAGATGGATTGTTTCCTCCTCCAGAAGGAGGTGAACCGCTTCCTCCTTCTGTAGGAGATGGATTATTCCCTCCATCAGAAGGAGGTGGATTGCTCCCTCCATCAGAAGGAGGTGGGTTGCTCCCTCCTCCTGAAGGAGATGAATTTCTAGAATCTGATCCATCGGCGTCGTCAGGTGTAGCGTTATCAGGCGAGTTATTATCTGGAATGTCATTGTGTGGAGCCATTGTAATTTCCTTTTGTGTCTTGTGTTTTGTTGTGTTCCGGCTAAGAGGTTGTTAATTTCTGCGTTGAAAATCACCACAATGCCGGAAACACAACGTTAATTTCCTCTATACTGTACTTCTCTTCTCACAATGGCTGAGAACCCTAACATCAAAATTATAATCATGACTTTTTAAATTAAGTTAATAATCAAGATCAAGCTAATTTGCTAGAGACAAGACAAAACCTATATGTATAAGTGCATGTATGTTTATTATGGTGGTGAAAATATACATTCGTTGAAGGATAACAAATGTATACTTTCATTGACAATTAATTTCACCAAATCATAATAATAATATTATAATTTTTAAATGGTGGTTCAGTAGAACTCAAACAATACGACACATAATCATGGTGACATCATGATTTCGTTAAACTCATTGTGATTTCAAATATATGGTGTGGTGCACTTTTTGAATGTGTATATGATTTAACGAAAATGTGTAAGGAATTGTGAAGAAAAGTTAATTACGTACCTGGATAGAGGTCTAGAAGGGTTCTCGTAAGAAAGAAAGGGAAGAGAAGATTTGATACATGACAATAAACCCAAACAAAAGGAAATGTTATTTGTCTTTCCTCAATGGTCTCCTACAAAGGAGGACCTGTGTCTCTGCCACCTCTTGCTTTATTTGACTCAATTATAGGTTTTTACCATTTTCTGGTTGGTGTTTAATTCATCATCAAAAACCTATAGCCATAATTTTCTTTTAGGGTCGATGGATGTATCCAACACATAACAAATATTAACCTGAAATAGCTTACTAACACCCCCTCCCCAAATAAAATACAGCACATTTAGCGAAAACAATACAAAATTGTTAACTTTAAAACGCTTTTCCCAAAAAAAACAAAGGGAAATTATAGGTTGACACCCTTTAAAACTTTAAAACGTTTTTCAAATGACATTTTTTATTTAAATTTCTCTTCCTTTTTAACAACTCATTTATCTTTCTTCCACTAAACAAATGTCACATAAGAGTGTACAATAGAGCATAGTTTCAAAACTATTGAATAGAGAGTTGCTATATAAGGTGGTCTATGTATCATTACTCAAAACAAAAGCTTTAGAACACTTTAGAGTATTATTTTCCATCGCATTCGCATCATGCAGTCTAAATAATCACCATACAAAATTACTTTTAATCACAACTTTATAGTATGACTCAACTAGTAGATATTTGAATCTCTTAATTACGTACTTCATTGAACGTTCAACCTCTAACATATACATATCGAAAAAAATACATGTTAAGTTTTTGTTAACATAATTCACTTGGTTGAGGACAAAACATGATGATATTCAGAGACATATATTTGAACCTCAGACACCCCACTTATTCGTGAATTTTAGTCCCTAGATTATTTTAAAAAAAACATAAGTTAAATTATTATTTTTTAAGAAATATGTTAAAATAGATAACATCTTAAAAGTAACCAAAAAATGAAAAACATCTTAAATAAATGTCAATTACATCGAAAAATTAGTCTTTATGTTGAATTTTGTTAGATCATCGTCGTTATCGTTGTTAGAAAGTGTTTGACTTCCCTCTAGATTTTCTAATTTTATTATTTAATTAAAGGTTAGGCTTAAAGCATAAGGAAAAAATATCGATAAAAATGTTAGACTTCAAGTTTTTTTTTTTTTTAATGTTTTCTAGATTTGAAATATAATGATTACAGTTTTACGTTACAGCTATATCATTTTGAGCTAAAACTTTGGTTCAGTTTAAGCAATAAAACACACTTATTGTTTTAATTTATTTAAACACACTTTTCTGTTAAATTCCCTTTTCTCAATTCATTTTCTTTAATCCAATTTTTTTTTGTCCGAACCATAAACTAGAACAAAACAAAACATAAATTAAAAAGACTTCATCAGTAATAACCGTATTTTTTGATCGAATTTGTTATTGATTAGTTAAATGTATACAAAAATTTGTGTGCGACAATATACGCATATTTTGGTAATGTGTCACCCTCGAGGAATGCTTATGAACAAGAGCTCCCACTAAATCAAAGAAATCCACACCTCAAGCTAGCTTGATGTTAACATGCTTCGCACATAAACCTGCGTGTGCGTCACGCAAACTTTGACGATTGCTCCTGATAACATCAAAAGAGCAAAGTTAATTTCAACTCTGATTGGCTTAGCTTCAAAGTGATAAAAATCAATGCTGATCTAACCGTCCAAAATGAAGATTAAAAAACCAAACTAACCCACGTGGCTAGATGAAAAATTAAGACAAGCACAAATGATGGAAAAATGCTGTGTTGGATGCTTGTTGAGGACATAAATAAACAATCAAATTCAATCCATTTTTTGTTAGACACTAGTAAAACAATTGCATACACAATTAGAGGGGCCCCATTGGTACATTACCTGGCATTTTGACTATTAAGACGGGACCAATATTTTCCCCTTATGTTGTCATCAAGCTCAATAAATTTAAGATGGAAACTGGGATAAATCCACGTAACAATGTGGCAATAATTTATGAACTGGCCACGTCAATATAATGGCACACCCAACTTGCTTCATAGGAATCATTTTCATAAGAACTATAATATCTACATGTGTTTTACAAGCTTTTTTTTCCCTTTTTCTGCCGCCAAAAAGTGCTCTCATTGAACTAGAGTTTGAGGAAATTTTTTAAAAGGTTCGCACCCTTTGCTTCCCTCCAAGAATCACCAACCAAGCTCCTTTTTACAAGCAAACATAGACCTGCATTGATCACATGAGCGGTAAAACTATTGTGTAACTGCCATTTGAAAATTTAATTAATTTAGCAACGGCTATGTATGTGTAAGGCAGAGGGAAAACAACACTAACAACTTTTTGAACTAAACATATTTCCACCCAACACACAATTTTGTTTCCTAATATGTCCTCTGTTCAACAGCTAAATTCCTACCATACTAACCATTGTTCTATCTAAAACTCTGAGATTGGTTTCTCTGCTTCCAATACTTGGAAGTCATCACAGAACATGAACATGACATAATTTATAATGATGGGTGGTCATCAATGGTGCTTCTTCGATGGCTTTGTGAATGCTGTTGCTTCATCTTCATCGTCCTCATCAGCTTCATCATCGTTGTCCCTCTTCCTCTTGGGATGTGAAGAGGCGGGAGGCAACACCTCTTGAGCATCATCGTCATCAACATCTTCATCATCAACTTCCTCTTCTTCTTCACCATCTTCGTTTTCTCCATCATCGATGTCAGCCGCTCCATCATTGAGAGGATCATCCTGTCCAACTGGCTGAACCAGATATCCAGCACCAAAGTCTTCCTCCTGTAGTTACGGCAAAATTCAAATGTAAGATTAAAAAGCTGAGATGAAAAACTAAATCAAGAATAAGCAAAAAATTACAGACAATGAAACATGAATCCATACGATACAAGTATTCCTACATATTCACCAGCCAAACAAATGGTGATTGCTTCAATTCAAGCAAAAACTAGTTAAAAGTCACACGGCACATGAACACATAAAAAATTTAACATCAGTATACTTTAGCTAACAGATCAACATGTTTTTTGATACCCAAACAAAAATTCTTCATAGCAGTTCAAAATTCAGAAAAATACACCCCAAAAAAAACCAATATACAAATCAAATCAAGCAAATAAGACAAGTAAATCATAGTAGAACCAATCCATGAAAACAACAGATACTCAGGATAGACCAATCATATGCTTAGACAGTACAAAAGTCCCAACCATGCAAATCAAAAACATAAACATAGAGAAACATCATAATTTGAAAGACAACAACCATATTACGGTGTACCAAAAAATTTCCCAGTACCAAAAAATGAACAAATCAATATTACGGTGTACATGACCATGGAAAAGATCATCACAACAACTGCAAAAGCATAATATGGGGATTTTCTACATTCAATTAAAAATTTAGTTTCGCAAATCAAATACCAAAATTTTAAATAAAATAACTAAAAGGTTTCTCGCAGCCAATATACTGATATTGGATTTCTTTTTGTTTTAATTATAACATTTCCGTGATAATTAAAAAACAAAGCAAAATAACAGGGGACTAAAAGAGGTCCAAGCCTCAATTGAACAAGCTCCACCACACCAACAATTAATGCAAAAAAGGAATCAAAAGAAACAACTGGGCTACACTTAAAATTTAAGGGTTGGATGAGGCACATGAAATTTGCTAAATATTGATTATGCAAAAAGTTGATTCACATACCTTGATTATGCTAAAAGTTGATTCACATACAAATGATACCATAATATCATATATCAACAGCATACACAAAAACAATACACTCTGTTCATAACCTTAAAAAAATATTGTTCATAAGTTAAGGCAGTGACACATTTTTAAAAACTGATATAAAATATCACAACACCACCGTGCATGAGTTGGAGGAAATAAGTTACTTTTTAAAGTGAAAACAGGCAAATAAAAAAAATTGGTAAACCACACACAAAAAATGGAAAATATCACATGACACAAACAAAAGTTCTAATCAAGTTAGCAAACATCATCGCCTTCCCTTCAGCAATCTGACAACATCAAGACAAAATACCAAACAGAAACAATTAGCAAACAAACAACTAAACAAACACAACACAACATGCAAAGAACAAAAAAGTTTCTGAGAAGGAATAGCTCACTTCATCGTCATCTTCAAACTCTCCATCGTCATCATCGTCGTCGTCATCTTCTTCTTCAACCGCCGTCTCCTCTTCACCGGTCTCTCCATTGTCATCTTCATCGCCATCTTCCTCCCCTTGCTCGTGCCCATCGATCTCACCTTCAGTACTCACCAAACGTCCAGAAGTACTCTCAGGCTCAGCAAAATCCCCTTCATCGTTATCCACCTCATCATCGTCCTCGTCATCATCATCCTCATCAAACTCAACCCCATCTTCATCATCATCACTATCATCAATCTCATTCACCTCAACAACATCTTCATCATCCCCCTCTTCCTCATCAATCTCCTCTCCAGAATCCTCATCATCGTCATCCTCCTCAACATCAACCGGCTCAACATGAAACCCATTCTCCTGATGACTCACCCCATTAACCCTCCCTCTCGAACTCTCCGTCACCTCCTCGTCAGCATCACTCTCTTCATCCTCGTCAGCATCAACAACACCATCAACACCTTCACTATGCCCATTCTCCACCCCAAAAACTCGATCTTCCTCCCCTCCATCAATCTCACCGCTCCCCGGATCCTCCTCATCTTCCTCCTCATCATTATCATCATCCTCCTCGTTATCATCCTCTTCCTCATCATCACTCTCCGGCCTCTCATTCTCCTCAGCATCCATCTTATCCAAATACTTCAACGACTTAATCAAACCAAAAACCCTAGATCGATAATCCTTAACCCTAGTAACAGGACACTCATACAGATCCAACGAAACTAGCTTCACCTGCGCCAACGGCGCAAGATCTTCAAAATTCTGAATCCTATTATTCGATAAATCAAGATCTCGAAGCGAATCGAGACCCGCTTCGACTAAATACTCTAACCCTCCAGCGATCCGGTTATCAGACAAATTCAACTTCTGCAAACTCCGCAGCCTCGGGAACTGCTCCAACGACGAAACACCAACGTTGGCAATCGAAAGATGCTGAAGATTCTGGAACCTTTCTAGAAGGCTCGGTGGTGGTAAACGTCCTTGTACACACTTAACGGCGCCGTCAAGTGTTAACGTTCGTGCTGAAACATGATCTTTCTCTCCTTCTAACGCCGTTTCCACAGCTTTCTCCCAGATCTCATCCATTAAATACCAAATCGTATATCTCATACACGAAACCAAAACACTACGAATTTGAACGAAACTAAACTAAAAATTTGTGTCGAAAATTTCTGCTATTATGAACGAATTTAACAAACCCTAACGGATTTTCGTTATGATAAACGAAAATTGAAAATTGAAGATTGAAGGTTGAAAATTGAAATCAACGGTTGTAAATAGAGAATGAAGGGATTGGAAATTGAAATTGTATAGTGTGAAATTTTGAAGAGAGTGTTTTTGATTTTGCAGATTTTTGGTTTTGTTTCTCTCTCTAAGTTTTGTATTGTAATTTTCTCTCTCTATCGTTTACTGGTTAGGGTAGGGAAATAAGAGGATAAACCTCTCTATGGGTTGAACCGGTTCAGTGCTAGGGTTCAAGTGGGTTCAGCGAATGTGGTTTGAGCCGTTTTTGTCGTTTTGTGATGAGTACCGTTGGATTGATAACGACGAGGATCGATGACGTGGAGGAGAATTGGACGGTTCAGATTGTAGGTTTGTGTGTTTGTTTTCCAGAAGGTTGTAAAGAGAGAGAGAGGAGCGCGTCGGAAGAAGTTTTTGGAATAAAACAAATAATAAATTCTCTTAAATATTCACCCTCCAATCACTCCAATCACTGATATACGCAAAAATTAACATTTTATATTGATTCATTAAATAACTTATGTGGTCTATAATAAAGATTATATACATTATTAATTAGAGTAAATTACACTCCCCTTTCCTCAAAGATGATTGAATTATACTCCCCTCCCCTCTTATGTTAAAATATACATTCCCCTCCTCTCTTATTCAAAACATATTAGAGAAAAATACATTTCCCTCCCCTAAGAAAAGTTTGAATTACATTCCCCTTCCCTCTTATGTTAAAATCTACACTTTACTCCCTCAATATATATTTTTTTATTTTTAATAATCTAGCAAAAAAATAATAATCTAATACACTTCAAAAATAACAGTATTGCCGGTCTATTTTAACATAATAAAAAATTGAATACATATTTTTTTGCTATTTTTTATTCACAATTTCATTAACATGTAGTTTTAAACCCTATTATAAAATATGAAACAAGCCAAAATAAAATTAAAATA
>Ga0209282_1000569_pt1 | contig 17989 bp, 10 predicted proteins | sample Mtrugardesep15_FD_187529 | JGI IMG/M metagenome (GOLD analysis project Ga0209282, IMG submission 187529) | Root nodule microbial communities of legume samples collected from California, USA - M. trunc garden sep15 (SPAdes) (version 2) | ecosystem: Host-associated > Plants > Roots > Nodule...
GGATAGAGAGAAGGAGTTTCGCGCTTGGATCGACACTCGCAGTAGAAAGGCCAGAGAGTGTAATCGAGATCGAAAACAACGAGTTTTGGAAGAACTTCGAATGATTCGATAATCTTCACTGCTTCTGACTTCGCCTTCTCCGATGAGTCTTCCATTTCGCTTTCTCTCTCGCTCCCCCCAACGATTAATTTGATTCAGCGAGATACAAATTTTCAAAAGGGAAATGTACAAAATATTTAAGCCACAAGGTGAGAAAAGTTTTTTTTTTAAGAGAGGTGATTTTTTTTTAATATTTTTAAAAAATAAATATTAAAATGTGTTATGGTACTCAATGTTGATGGAATTGTTTTAACAAATTCATAAAAGAGCGTTACGATGGTCTAATCAGTTAATATGATGGTCAAATTTTTAATTTACTTTCACATATCTCTAAGCAGTTTGTTTGTTTAATTTCAATCTCTTTTTCATTAAAACTTCATCTCTCGCTCACGGTCGATATTTCTACTCATTCACTCTAACCACACATATTATTCTTTTTTTCAAATTCATCAAGCCATTGACTCTCTTCTTTCAACATATTCATCGCATCACTTAATCATGAACAATCCAGAACAGCTCATACAAAGTCATATTCAGACCTAACACTACTTCAGCGCACGCATCGAACTAATCCCACCACCTCAACAATCACATCTTGCTCCTCAACCTAATCAACCTCCTTCGATTCATCTCATCACATGTTTGTGTTCGCGCGCGTTCCAAATGTCCTTTTATTTGATAGAGAAATTTTTGAAATATGAAAGTTCATTGCCATCAACAAAAACAGTATGCATGATAGGGCACCAACAATTTAGATGCATCGAAGATTGCCTAAATGTGTACATTGCAATCGAGAAAATAGTGTGAACCCTTTAATTGCTAAGAAGAAAAGTAATATCAATTGGTTGTTTATGTTGTTGGGACAAATGCTTGGTTGTTGCAACCTTAAGCAATTGTGATATTCCATCATTATGTAAATCCCTTGCAACTCATTTGAAACTATCTTGCTAAGAATTGAATCTATTCTTTGCTAAACTGAGAGCTGTCACATTTCAGGAATCTCTGTCTAGTTTAACATCTGCTCTATTAAGTGGTGCTTTGAGTGTGTCCTTTCCATGGACTTGGTTTCCCTCTTTTTGCTTTCTTTTGTTTTTATTCCTTTCCTCGTGTAACCTAAATAAAAAAGATAGTACTGCTTATTACGTATATAGCCGATATTACCCAAAGAAAATAAGATATATCAAGTATATGGAAAGAGTTCATTAAAAAAAAACGCACTGTTTTTTTGAAAGGATAAAGAACAATATCGTGTGTTTCGGTGGATAAACTTTTTATTTCGACCAATGATTAAACTTTAATTAAATTTACAAAAGGGTAAAAAAGAGAGAGGGTGTATAATAAAAATAAAACTATAAGCTCAAACATTGGTTTAATTAGCATCTCAAATAAATCTAATTGGTTTACTTAGCATCTCAAATAAATCTATTAACTGCCGATATATAGGTTTGTTCACCAAATACCGATCCTTTGGTCAAAAAGAGCATACGAGTGACCCATGATTAATCACCCATTCTGGTGATTCAATATCGAATTTTGTTTTGGTTAAGAAAAATTTCGAATTTCCTATAGGACGCTAAATATATTAACACAAGTTTGAGCGGTCATGCCTAAACCTTTCTAGTCCCACCAAAACTACCAAAAAAAAGAGCTATCAACATTTTTGTACATCATCCTGCAGATGCGAGGCATCTCAGGCTAGTGTCTACGCAAAAAGATTTACAAATCAAGGGCCACATGTTGGTACCTTTAATTTACTACTCATACTTCTCTTCTACCCGAGTCTTCAGTTCAGAGTTAGTGCTTCCAAATATTAACATTTAATTTTCCAGTAACATTTTCTGCTGCTACATGACATTCTATCAAACACATGTTTCTTTTAACATCCTCCTTGTGAGTCGTCGACTTTGACCACCTGTTTCACTCGTAAGCTTCCTCCTTTTATCATTCTGTTCCTGAGATTCAGATGCTGGTGGTTCTCTCTTGCCAGCTAGACTATCATTCTCAACACTAGTATTCTGAGCCAAATCCAATATTTGATGGGTCGTGGAATTTATATTATCTTGGAAAGAGGAATGAGATTTCACACATGCATCAACCTCACGCACATCATTTGACTCTTGAGAATCTTGAACAACATAAATCTCATGCCCACCGTTTGACTCTTGAGAATCTTGAACAACATAAATCTCATGCCCACCATTTGACTCTTGAGAATCTTGAACAACATAAATCTCATGCCTACCATTTGACTCTTCAGAATCTTGAACAACAGTGTCTGCAATCTCCACAAGTGCTATCTTGTTTGGAATGTTGGACTCTTCAATTTTCTCCAGAGGCTGATCTTCAAGAGAAACTTGAATCCAATTTGAATATGGAAGGCCCTCAACAGATTCCACAAAGTTCATTGGGAATCCCTGCTGTGTTGTTTCTGCTGCTCTATGATCTTTACCTATATATGATGTGGATGGGAAATCCGATGCCAAAATGCTTACTTGAGAATTTGCTCTCTCCATTGATTTAGAAACTTCATCACCAAACTCTTCCGTTTCCTGCATCATAGTATCGAAATGTGAAGTTCTGCAGGTTGTCTAGAAACATTTATGCGTGTGCAGAAGACACATTACTGCGTGTTGCTTCATGTATTCTCCCAATAATTTAACAGCTCTAACCATATAAATAACCGGGTACTGGGTAGACATTTTACTTTTCTCTTTAATTTACTAATTTGCTTGAGAAAAAAGAAAAGAAAAGAAAAGAGGGGACAAGGAAATTGGGAACTATTCATGTACACATGATAGGAGTCTAAACTTCACATTCTACCCTTTGAATTTTCCTTTTGCAAAGGATTCTACCCTCTGAAATAATATATTACAAGCATATCCTAATTACAAACAAATCAAAAGGCCCAACAATTTCATTTTATTTTTTAGATTAAAATTTGTAATATTCTTGAGTTTGAGTGGGTTGTTAGCAAGCCATCACATTTAACCCAAGGGTGCACAACAGCTTAAGCTAAACTGTGTTGACAGTATAATTCTTTTAATTCACTCATTTTCTATCTCCAAATCATATTATCAGAAGTTAGGAGCTTTGCAGCACAAAATGTGACTATTTTTCTTATAAAGTTTTGTATACGAGGCACTTTGGTTTCTTTCATTTAATCCCTTCCTTTTATGTTTTAGTAAAAATGTGTGAAGGGAAATTGGTACATGGCCGATATAATGGATCTCAACCATGAAACCCCAGGTTCTCGCTCAAGGTAGATTAAACATCAAGTAGAAAACCTGAGAACACATTCCGGCAAAGTTGGAATATGCTACAGTTAAATAGATGCGAAATAATCACAGTAATCAATCACTGCAATGTTTAAAATACCTCTATTGGTGACAAGAATCCACTTTGATGACACAATGACATCTGCTGACAATCGAAATGTGGAGGTACAACTGCTGCTTGCAAGTCCTTGAAAACAATTTCAGGATCTCTTGAACATGATGCAGCTCTTACAGGTGAAACAGGTTGGAACCGAATATCAGTCTCAGCAGAGCCATTAGAAGGATTCCCATGCCACATACCAGGGTAACAGCTAGCTCCAGAGGAATCTGCTTCCACTTTGTGCTCGATAACACCAGGAAGTTCAGAGAGAGGACCTTTGCCACGGCAATCAATAGGGGGTGCTTTCAAAGAACTATTTTCAAATATATCATAAATTAAGTTCTGTATATGAGATCGTCTCAGAGAAGCCTCATCCGAAGGGAACCAGTTACTATTCAACTGCGAATGAAAAGAAAATTCAAATGTGATTGAGCTGTAAAGCCAGTGCTGTCCATAAAAAATATGATTGAGCAGCACGAGATACAATCTGATATGACAGGCTCAAGTAAAAAAAATATAATAGAATAATGTAGAGAACATTTTAAGCATACAATTGCCTTAAAATCGTCAGGAGAAGGGGAGGGAGGGAAAAAGAACCAAGTATCCAAGGTAAAAGTATAACCCATGTATTTCATGTAATAACTTCTGAACCAAGGAACAATTATATATCATTGCTTACAATACAAGTAAATTAATTGCTTATACAGTTTCTCTAGTAAAATACTTTTACAAGGTTGTGACCACAACTCATACTCAAACACTGCTATTCCTCAGTTACAGTTTGCTTCCTATAACAATGAAAAAGCAGAGGACCGTAGCAGCAAGTATATTGTCATGATTGACCTTGTACTAAAATTTTATAATTTAACATAGCACTTAATGGAATCAGACAAAAACATATTAGAGAATCATGAATGCCAGATACCACTAACAATAGTGCTGCTTGAAATAAAAATTAAAATGAAGAGTCAACACTATATCATTGAAAATTCAAAATGAAACTATATATCACATCGATTCATGTTATAATCCAATACGAAGTCACTCACAAATTTGGAGAACTTTGTTATCTTGAAAGGGTTAAATTTGATAGGAGCTTCCTCCAGAAAACGTTCCACAAAGTAAAGCAAAAACAGACCGCAATCATATAAATTATCCTGCTGAGGCAGCTGGAGAAAAAAAGGGGGAAGGAAAAACGAAGTCAATTAAAAGTTCAACTGAATTTGTTAGATTCATTGGGAGAGAGGATACCTCTAGTGAGATGAACCGCAACTGTAAAAATTTAGAAGAAAAATCATCCACCATATTGGGGTGTCTCTCTTTCCATTCTTCACAAAGGTAGCTGTCATTTTACAATATGTGGAAGAAAGCAATGTCAGACTCTGTGATAACAGAAAGCAAATGAAATGCACTTAAACCAGATTTTACTTTATTAGAGTTTCATTTTTACTACATTGTGTTACAATTTTCTGCAGTGGCTCGATGAAATAACTCAGCCAAAGAAACCTTGTGAAACCATCTAAGCTCATGGTTCTTCAGATAAAATATCAATACAAGCTTTATGCTGTTTGGTCACCGATTATGAAACTTCCAATGTAAACACATCAATAACTTGCAAGGTAACTATTAGCTTAATATGGATTTCAATGGCATGTTTGGTTGACAAAAACATAAGGGAATGGCAATGATCATCGACAGTGACGGGTTATTGGCCAGATTCTGTTGGTCAGTGGGTGGCCAATCACCAGCCACTCTTAAGTGTAGGTGACAAAATTTTAGTGACTGATGGAATTGGCCAAAGTCAGCAGTCAACCAATGGCAATAACATAGGATAACTGAATCCTGGCGATCAGCAACAGCAGTGGCAGAAGGTGGCCGTATTTAGAGTGTGACAAGATTTTGGAGAAAAGAAGAGTGATGGTAGCTGGATTCGAGTGAGTGGTGATCAACGATCGTGGCAGAATATGCTCCTTTTTCTTTGATAAGTGTGGCAGAATTCGCTGATCATTGTCAATCACCAGTAGCATGTAATGGCGGTTGGAACAAGCAAAGAAATGGAAACGATTTTGATAACATGACAATAGAAAGTGTTCCTGTACCACGGGAATGGAGCACACCCACTTCCCCCACAAGACTGAAAGTGAGTGATTGTTAAGCAAAAATTTTGGATGGGAGATTTTATGACATATTGTACCAAACATGAAAACCCAACATTTGCATACAAATATTCTGAAGAATGAAAATAATTTTCCAACTAAATGGCAATGCCCAGGCTGGAGAGAATAAAGAACTCTTTAGGAACATGTGTTTGTGCATTCGTTTCCCTATAGATCTTCCAAAAAAGATTATCATCAGTTGATGCAATGCAATTTAGTTAAGCATCCTATGCATATATATCCTGCCTTATTTGGCATCTTAATGCATTAAGGTAAACAGCTCAAATTTGGGCCATCAAAAGAGAATATTAATTTGGAATGAAAATCTGAGAAAATAAAAGGGGAAATAGATCCTTGTTTTCAGACCCCCGGATTATCATAAGCTATAAAACAGACGTTGATTATGTATCAAACTTGGCTATCAGTAAGCTACCTTTGGAAAAGATTCTTGAGACCTTTATGACTTCCTTTCAGGGAGTCCATGTGCAAGATGCAAGGTACTTTGGAAGATTCTTTAATTTCTTCATCTGCAAGAAAACCAAATAAAATGAAGATCGGCCAAATAAATCATAAAATAACAACTTAAATGAAAGATATCTTACCTCTGAAGCATGGCACCTCCCCAGGATGACAAATGACGATCAAACTCCAGTGAAGACTGACATCAAGATACATAAATAATTATTCTTAAGATGCTATAGAAGCAATATTTGCTATCAATTTTTTTCCGGCTCTTACCTGTAGTTTACGGGAATCAAGATATAATCTTTTTCAAAAAGGTTAACTTTCCTGGTCCATTTACGCACACGTTGAAAAGCTGCTCTGCCATCAGAAGCACTTTCTGGGTCTTTATCTAAATCAGCTAGCTTTCGAAAGAAGAAGCTATTGAAAAAGTGAAACCTCCCCTGCTCATCAGTGGGGAGTTTATTTTTCAAATACCTACAGATACACCAGATTCAGCAAATGTCATTCCATATGAAGCCTCAAATAAAGAGGCGCATATATAAATCTTTGAGGAGTTATTCCATTTGAAAAGAAAATGGTAAGACAAACACATGAGCAGCACTATCAAGAATAACTAATTTAACAACTTTCAATCTAAAGGATGGAGAAGAGTACAAGTGATGGGATAATAAAGATCGCGTGTGCACATGAATGAGACACAAAAAGAGCGTAAACACTGAACACTGCTTTATCAATGGAAACCAAAGGAAAGTTACAATTTCTTTAATCATACTTACTTGATGTAAAAGTCAATAATAGTGTCATTGACGAATGTCTCTGGCTGTAAAAGTGCAACATCTCTCTTGCTAATAGAAACAGCATCAGGTTCCCCCTTTGGATAAATAACCTCCTCAAATGCTTCATCAAAACTGTATCATATGATTTTATATTACATTAACAAGCAATTTTCTTTTAACAACCATCGTTCGATACAGCACCGATAAAAATGTCCAATTACCAAAAATAGGTCGTCTTAAAAAACACAAAAGTTAAAAGGGTTTCAACCGTAAAAACCAAGCTTCATGGAGTGGCAGGCAGAAACAAGCTAAAGGTGTAAGAACGCAATGTGATGTTGAAATCATTAGTTAACCTTTGAAAAAATTTGTGATTTGCGTATTAAGTACATGCTCACACAAAAAAAAATGACCTAAAGTCGGAACCTGAGGCCAAAGCCCACCTTTTGTTGGGCTGAAATTCAATGTGTTTGGTATCATGAGCATTGGCGACAAGGATCAAACTCTTCAACGCGTGACTAAAGAGGTTCTAAATTCTAATACTATGACAAAACCAAAAAAGCACAAGGATTCGAATTAGGTGCAGTCTCATTCATGTTTTTCATATATATTTTATAGCCCTAAAAGTTAGAAAAAAAATACAATGGAAGCCAAACAAAAAATCAACAAAAAACTATACTTTCAAGAGTTACCAAGGGCTGAAGAAATTCTGGTTAACAATCAAAGCAAATAACATAGACGAGCAGCACTAGCAAATTAAAATGACCATATGCAAAAAAACTAAAAAATAACATAACAAGGAATCAAAATTAAAAAGTTCTTTATCAAATAACATTTAAAGACTAAAGTAACACAGATTGTAGTTCAACAGATATCAAACAATGGAAGTAGAAATGTTTGTTCGACTTACATGGGAAAATAATGCCTCTGAGAGAACAAACTGTCCTGTCCCAATATAGAATTATTTCCAAAGTTATTTGCATCAATGCTGCATGAAGGAAATATAATAATGATATCAACCAACACCTTACAAATTGTGCAGCAACCTTTTGTATGGTTAAGTATCTAAGAAGCTAAGATACATAGAAAAAATGTGTGACCATAACAAATTGACATAATTATATATCTTTCCCCCACCTATATCAGAATATATTCTTTCTACTAAAAATGTGTAAGATAAACATACAATTTTGAGTCTATAAATGGTAAGACATGTCGAAGATGTATCATATCTAGATGATAATGGTGTTTTTTGTTTTGTAAAAGAAATGTATCCTTCAAGTGCAACTGTGGAGACTAATCCCATCGAGGTAATTGAGATCCATTTAAGGGATTGACCTCTCCGGGCAAATGTTTTTCCATATGCACCGGCCAGGGATCGAACCCCAGACCAAATAGTTAAGAGACCCAAGTATCTACCACTTGGTCCATACTATGTTGGTAGGTAGATACCCAAGTATCTACTGATACTTTTCCATTTTGAAATATTTGGGGTTCATAATTTTAGTATTAATAAAGCACCAATATTCCAGATAAAAGGAACACTGAAAACATAAACCATTAAAGGAATGCATCTCGTTGTGAAAAAGCTTGGAAGACTCTAAAATTCAATACAGATGTTTGTGAAAATTTGGAAACGAATACCGTATTGAATCAAATATGAATTTAATCAGAACACATGAAACAGTTAGATACCCTTTCATCTTTGATTTTCATTTCCTTCATCAATGATGGTGAGACAATTTGTATGCTTCCCAAAAAATAATTAGGTAGTAAGGCAAACATCATTACACAAACAAAAAATGTTACAGCCCGGTGTTTTAAACAATAAAATTCTTACTCAAAAACTGTACTCCAGATACTTGTGTATCTCATATCCAATAATTTGATAGCCTCTTCTGCCCTGGACCAATATGAATCATAAACAGCAAATTTCAACAGCTTAAAGCCTGCATGAACATTAATTCATATGAAAAGTGATAAGTCAAAGAATCCCATGAGCATAAAGGAAATTGTAGAACATTGAAAAGGTAACTATAGACGTTCCTAAATTTAAAAATAAGTGGAAAAGGAACAATAAATAGGTTGATTATTCTCTATTGAACATTTATAGTAATACCATCCATTGTCTAATTGTCTAAGCAATCAACTTGGTCCTAAACTATAGAGGCCTATAAAATACATGCATTCATTATAGCCCTTCAAAAGCCGAGAACCAGAGGCTAAATCCACAATGATACAGATTCTTCAACTATGGCGAGATTTATCAACAACACAAAATTAAAAGGCATGAAATACTATGATTACTAACAAGGGCATAAAAAATATTCTTCTTTTTGTTAATTCTGTCATTCAAATTAACTTGGCAAACAATAGCCAACCAATTGATTAAAGTATACCTGCAAGTGTCACTCGTAAGCAGATCAAGGATAGGGATATTAGACCCATAATGACACATAAAAAGATCACTGATATTATTTACAAAAGCGGTCACACCTGGTTTTTCATTTTTAATGCCAACGTCTTCTGAATCTTTTGATCTAAGGAGAAGGTTAATCCATGCTGTTTCAATCTACAGACAGAAGACGGTCAAATTTATCATTAAGGGACTAATATAAAAAGAAATAGACGAGCAAACTACCTTTTCAAACCAGCATGATTCGATTTTTATAATATCTTCAGTTTCCCACTCAATTTTAAAAGTTTTCCCAGTTTGATTGTTTTTTGGGCCTTCAAGTTTCAGGGAGCTGCACGAGAATATTAACCGAGAACCGGTGGAATATAATTCCTCGTATTGAATAAAATCAGGGAAGACATCGACCACCTTTTCATTGTCATCCTGCACATTGAGAAGAACAACTAGGACAGTTAACCAGAGATATCTAACATTTCGAAAGAAAACAAAAATGTCCCTGTGATGTAACGTTCTACATTTCCAATGCATGAAAGAACAAGATTGAGCACAATATTTCACTACAAAGTAAAAAATAATTCCAATTGAAAACCTATACTTACATATACAACTAAAATTTAGTTGTACAGGTACTTTGTTTTTAAAATAACCTGAGCTACCAGATTAGATCACATAAGCTGACCAAACCAATTGCAGTAACTAACAAGGTAAAAAAAAAAACATATATAAGAGAAACAGGACAAGCAAGTGCAGAATGAAGTTCCATTGCCAAACAAACACTACACCTGCCTTCAGGTCATTTGATTTAATTATTTTCTTTCTACAGTCTACACTTCTTCTAAGTTACATGTTCCGACTTTAGGTAAATTTTGAAACTATGGATATCACTCTATTGCACACTTCTCCATAACATTAGAAAGAAGGGAAAAAAAAAATATCTCTTTTCTTACAACACACTCATGCTTGTTGTCTTCCTCGTCTCTTACTTCTCCCTACCTACCTCATTTCTTTCTTTCTTTGTCTATGTCACTTCAACTGTCAAAACACTATTGTTTAACATATCCTATTAACATTTTCTTTGATTTGATTTACCCCTAAAGCAAAAGAGATATATAAGGCAGAACAAATTTAAATCTTTTTCATAATGTAACCAAAGATTTTACATTTTGCCTCCACAGATTACACTCTAAACAATTGACCATATAAACATGACAAATACACTTACAATTTTAAATGCAGCAGAATCATCCTCTACTAGGTGATCTTCAAAGCAATCTGAAATCACAAGAAAAAAAAATCGAACGATTTGTAAATAGAAGACCAGTCTAAAAAATCATCCTCCACTATTGCTGATTATATAAATAAGAATTCTACATATGTTACTCAAAAATACCTTCAAATTTCGAAGGATCAAAAGTAGAATTTGAAGACGAACTCATTTCACTACTATCATCCTCTTCGTCCTCATCATCATCATCATCATCAGAACACATATCAAATACCTGATTCTGAAACAAAATTCAATTAACAGTCATAGACAATAACATAAATACTAAGTAAACAAAGAAAGCAATCAAGTTAAAAGAAAACAAACAACAATTAGCATTGAGTAATTACTTCCAAGTCAACATCACTATCTACAAACTCAGCATCACGGTCACTCTCTTTCTCAGCAAAATGTTGCAATGGCGAGTCCATTGAACATGCATTAAAACTTTTCCCTCGATCATCATCAATACTGGCATCATCCTCTTGGTCGTCAACCTCTACCGGTTCGTTCAAACCAGCATCATCCTCTTCATCGTCGACCTCTAACAGTTTGTTGAAACCAGCATCGTCCGTGTCATCCTCCTTTTCGTCAACCTCTAACTGTTTGCTCAAAACTTTCACCGGTGAACATTTAGCATCTTCTTGTTCATCATTATCTTCAAAACCAAACCGAAATTGAGATGAAATAAAAACCTAAATAATGCAATTGAAAATGTAGGAGAGGTTTTTGCTTGAACGATACCTAGATCAATGGAAATAATCCTCGATTGAGGTTTTGAACCATCCCCAACCGCAACTGCATAGAATCGAAATTGAATGAACGAAAAAGGAATCGAAATTGAGGAAAAAGAAAGAGGAATGGAGACTTACATGCTTGAAGAAATTCGTATTTTGAAATGGGAGGAGAAGGAGATTTGGTAGGGGTTCTCAATTTTCTGAGCATTTTCTTAGTAAGTTTCTCGATTTTCGATTCTTCGCTGAAATCGAAGACGTCGAATTTGTTGATTGGGGAAGAGGATGAACAAGATGAACGCTGAGTCATCGAGCCAGTGAGTGAAATTGTGAGTTTTGTGGTGAAATGGTGTTTTTGTCGTTTCGAATTTTGACCATTATTTTTAGGGTTAAATAATGCGACCCTTTGCCCCCCTCCCTTTTTTTTTTCTTTTTCTCTGGTATAGACTTTGTTTGAATTCATGAAATGCAACAAAGTAGAAACGGAATGAAACATAACGAAATAGAATGAAATGAAACGGAATACTCTTCCATTCTTTAGATATTTTAAGATGGAATAGAATAAATTTCTACTATTCGTGTGTTTAGTTCAGTTGATATTATGTAGGGGTAAGGGCTTAAACCCCTGACACCTCGTCTGACAACAAAAAAAGAATAAATTTTTAATTCATTGTTCGATAAATCCACGTTTTACCATTTTTATCCTTATCTAAAAACAATACTATTATTTTAAACATAAAACTCATTATATTTCAATAAAATAATATTATTGTTGTTCATAAAACTCATTATATTTCAATAAAATAATATTATTGTTGTTCAGGGAATAATATTAATTCAAGACTTTTTTATGTATTTAAATAAAAATCTATATATAACGTAAAACATAAGGTTAGTTTTCTTTTTTTTTAGTTTCACACATCATTTCATTTTGGCACTCTTCACGTTATTATTAACTGGACATAGATTATCTTTTGTACCGTGTTTATGAAAAAAATATAAAATATTTTTTTGAAAAATAACGAAGAAAAATATCAATTAAAATCAATATAGTTAAAACTAGGTTCACCAATGTCATATTATTGACTACTTAAACAAAATTAAGGACAAGAAACTTAAAGATTATCCAATCTATATCCTCGCACGAGCATGCACGATACCTATGGTATAACAAACTTACGGTGTTTATATCTTGATATGTTCGGTGAGAAATGTTGAGTCGCAACGGTCGTGTAGAATGCTCTGATGATCGGTAACTGATTCCGGCACGGCGGCATAGCGTCTTCTGTAGTGGAACGAAGTGTGTCTGTAGACACGTTAGCACTCCGACGATCAAGTCAGTGTGGAAATTGAGAGAAAAGTCCTAGGAGAGTTGTGAAAATTGGTGTGTATCTTGAGGGTGAAGCAGGTTCACCCTTATATAGGTGCGCTCTGAACATAACCGTCTTCGGGTTATGCGGCGTATGATTAGGAGCGGGAGTAAACACGTGTAGCGTGATCCCGGCAAGGAGGTATGATCCAGTATATCACGGTGCAGGCAAGTTGGCGTGTTCCTTTGAGTGTGAAGCCTTGAGTAGGCGTAATAATGTACACGTGTTACAATGTGAGTGGTCCATGATAGTTTCCCCTAAGTCGTTGATGTCTTTATGATTCAATGGCTTTAGTAGAGAGTGAGGCGTTCGACCAAAGGAATTCGTCGATGGCTTAGTCCGGCGGCCCTCGATGCGTTGTGTCATGAACTGAAGCCCGCCCGCAAAGAGTGTGGCGTCCATTGTTGAGCTAAGCCGGACGGCCCTTGAAGCGTTTTGCTGGTGAGTTTTTTATTCTGCCCGTGAGTAGGAGGCGCCCCACTATGAGTTAGTGGGAGTAGTTGGTGATTAAATGCTTCAGATGGAACGTTGGCGACGTGATGGTCGTTCAGTTCTTCTTTCCACGCGTTTTGTTTGTGTGTTGTACATGCTTCTTTGAAAAATGCTATATGCATTTGTAACTTTGAATGTGTTACGTTTTCCTAAGACTGATGCAAACCGTCAGACCGTGGTTCTTCGTTGTTGTCCAATCTGACCCGTTGATGTGGACGGTTTTCGGGTTATTTAAAGATAATCTTTTATTTGTTTTTCTTCGCAACCTTTTCTTCTTTTTGGGTTTTGTTTGTTGTAAAGAGCCTTTCTTCTTCTTCCCCTTCTTTTGTTGCCATTCCTCGGTGTTTGCCTTTGTTGTTTGTTCTCGACTTTGAGTCGATGATGACGGTCTCCTTCGTCGGTTTCAGAGGGGGATCTCATGTGCTTTTCGTGGCGGCTTGTGAAAAAGGGAAAATAGTTGAAGTATTTGAGGGATCCTTTGTTCCTGAGTTTGAACGAATGATTTCGTGGGTGTTGCCCTTTTTGTTGCAAAGGTTCTCAACAGTCATGGCAGATGTTGCAGTTGAGATAAAGAACTTACTTTGTTCCGTCCCGTTAAAGCGGTGGCTCGCTTTCTTTCGCCGCGTTACCCGAGCTAGTCTTATAGTGGATTTAGGATTCCTTATGGCGGACCTGACGTCAATGATCGCATCGCCTCATGGGTTTTGAGGAGTTGAGTCTCCCCCTGGTCTGAGTCGCCCGTCTCGGATGCGTTTGGTTTTCCTCTTGGTTAAGCCGCTTCACACCCAGACTACCTCTGTCACTAGCAAGTAGGGCAGTCTGGTTCGTGCTTTAAGGTCCCTCTGGTGTCCGTCTGAGGTCGAATGTGATTCATTACCTAGACAGCCAAAGGGGGGGTTATGAAAGGAGTATCCTTCGGCGTTACCCGTAACCTGAGTAGGAGTTTGAAGACCTCTTTGGTTCAGGGTTATTTTTCTCATTGTTATTCCGTTGCGACGACTCCTTGTAATTGATTTGAATGTTTGAATGAAAAGAAACTTGAATGTCTTTTTCTTTCATTTGTTTGTTGTTTTTGTTGTGCCGCCCGAGCTTTTCATTTCCCTATGTATCCAAGCATTTTATTTCATGCCACGTTTTTTATTGTCCACGCATTTTATTTCATGCCACATTTTGAGTGTTCAAGCATTTTATTTCATGCCACGATTTTGAGTGTGTGATACGTTGGGAAGGAATGCACGGGCCTTTCGTCTGGGTTACGCTAGTGCATTTTTTCATGCGGCGTCCGACTGGTTTGTCCGCTCCAATGCATTTTGTTTCATGCGGCAACGAGTGTGAGATCCTTGCGCCTTTCGCGTTGATGCATTTTGTTTCATGCAGCGCCTGGTTGGTCTTTAAATAGGCTTGCATCTTCAACAAATCCTTTCAATCTTCACTTCAATTTTTTTCTTACTTTTTCTTCAACACTTCTTAGTTTTTAGCAGTGTTTATGGTGCCATAGTCATTGTTGACCGTACATATAATATCTGCAATTGTTGTGCAGCTTATGTTGGGATTATACAACGGCCAACAGAGACCTTTGACATCAAACCAAACACAAAAAATCCCAGTTCCTATCAAATATCCTTTATCAGGAGTTTTATTTAGTCCCTCTGTAGTAGTATTGATAAAATATATGTTAAGATTTTCACTTTAGATCCTAATAATTTAAAGTTCAAAGTTCAGCCACGAGGTAAGATTTTATAAGTTGTTCCATCCAAAAATTAAACAACGGCTCTCCCAATTGATTGCTTGCTAACTACGTAAGCTCAAGTACTTGATTTATGGCAAACAAATTTTGATTTTATGGCAAACAGATCCCTTTTCATTTGATTTTTAAAATGAAATTCAGTTAGTGTTATCTTATCCAATATATTGATCAACTAATTCAATTTTTGTGTTTATATCAGATGGATAATCATGATATAGAAATTTCTTACCGTATGTGACCGACCTTCGCATTGAACCACCTGTAATTTCTTCACCAGATTTGTTCCAAAGGGGATTAATGGAATATTTACATTGTAGTTATTGCCCTTTATTAGCCCAGGTCATAGAATAGTTGCCGAATTATAAAGAGAGAAAAGAACAAATATTTTCACATGACTTTTTTTTAAAAGTATTTTTAGTTTTTTAAGTGATATAAATTAAACCATAGGATAAATTAATTTCAACAGTTGAAATTTGGTGTGAAACTCATCCTATCCTAATGATTTATAAGTCAATAATTTAGAGCTTCTTAAAAAGAATCAATAGTTTATAGAATTTTTTGAAAGGTACTTGTAATTAAACCATAGAACAAATACATAACAAGACAATACATGATCATCTCAGAGTTTTAAAATGAGTGTCATTTTAATAACTTTTGGATATTTATATCTTGTGTCCTATGGACAGTAGTAAAGGAATTTAAAATGTAAAAGTTTTCCATAGAAAACAACAAAATTATGAAGTCAAAAAGTAGAATAAAGTTTAGCACTTTTAAGACAATTATTTCTAATTAAAATTTAGCATGTACACATGTTAGCATCTGCCTTAACTATTTTTTTTCAATTTTACCCTCCAAGTAATACTATGTACATTACTTCTAAAGCATTAGTTTTACTTTAGTGGAAAAACAACCAATAATTAATAAGGATAATTTGGTAAAATAACATTTCTTCACCTTCTTATTTTTGTATTTCTTAATATGTGTGAAAATCTTAAACGATATTTCATTTTAAATCTTTTGAGACAAGTATATTTCAGTTAAAACTAAGACAATGGAGTTAACGTATCCCAGTATAAGAAACTACTCACATTCCCTTCGAAATCTTTTGAGACGTTTTCACGAACATTCATCGGAGGTTTGTTATGTATAACCAACCCACCAATAAAAGTGTCACCTGTTTTATTTTTTTTGGTGAAGAACCCACCAATAAAAGTGTCACCTGCTTAATAATGAACCGAACAACAAAATTGTCAGTCAGATTAACAAATGACTAACTTTCCTTTGAAAAATTAAAATTAAAATTAAAACCGCAACACTAAAATCACTAACATTAGGAATTAGATTAAATGCAGTGAATGGGTGCAGTCAGCACCTCTGAGTTGTCCAAATAAGAACGGACGATTGATATGACAATTCAAATCTTAAAATAGTTTTTGATTTTTGTTTATATAAAAATCAAGAGGTTGAAAAGTAGATTGTTAGATCTTGATCGAACGACCTAAAAATTGACGATTGTATGACAACACCGTCTTTTAACTGAACATAAAGTCAATTGACAAACACCAAGAGACCATTTAGGTGGTTGAAATATTTTTAATTATAATTTTAAAAGTAAATAAGTTCGATTAAAACCAAATTGAATTGGTTTTTTACTTAATTGATACACAGTTTTCACTTAAATTTCAATCGTGAAAATAAACTTTATAATTCATGTTCATGTTTTTAACTAATATATAACAACCTGTTAGAGTATATAGAGAATAAGGCCTTATATTGTAACCAGCATAAGATAATTTAAGTGTTACAGCTTAGCCTCTTAGAGTGTGACATGTGTCACCACTTATATGCATCCTAGAATGCATCTATAAATACATTGTAACCCTCACTTTAACATTCAATACAATAACTGTTTTCTCTAACTCTCTCTATCTCTAACAAATTTGTGTTACAAGCTTCACCATTGTTCAACAATGGCGATTGCTGATTTGTTACACCACCACTGGTTATCGACAACCACTCTGACACCATCAATCGCATCTTTTACCACCACAAACTACCACTTCAATTACCATCGTCAACCACCACTCAAACAATGGTCGATCACAACTCTTTCCACATCCGATCGCAAATCTGACCACCACCGACTACCATCATGACCACTACTCCAATTACCAGCTTAGCCACCTTCTATCACCAATACTACCACCATCAATAACCACTGTGACTACCTCCAACCACCACAACTAACTACTTGATCCACCTACGATCAATAAATTGACCATCATCGGATACTATTCTGACTACCGATCACCATTTATTCACCTTTTGACCACCAACAAACATCACTCTAACCACCTAGACCACAATTGCCAACCACCAGCAACCGCAATCAACCAACACCAATCACCATTCCATCCTTTTCTGATCAACAATCCAATCACCATCAACGACCATTTTGACCAACATCAACCACCACTCAGACTTTCACTCCAACAATAATATGACAACAACCACACACTATTATTAAAATTACTATACATTATATAATTGTAATATTTATTTATGTTTATGTTCAAAATTGGTTCAGGTTTTTGAAAATTTGACAAAAATGAAACTAATTTTGGATCTTCAACAAATTCTTTTATTCTTCACTATTCACATCCTTTCTTACATTTTCTTCAAAAAAAAAATTAGTTTTTTAGGTGTGTCTGTGGTGTCATAGTCATTGTTGACCGTTCATACGACCCATGCAATGCAGTTGCAGCTTATGCAGATGTTATATAACAATCAACAGAGATCCTTAACATCAAAGAAAAACACAAAAACTCCCTATCGTTTTGTTCTGGATTTTAGTTTCTGGAAACCACTAACAATCTAGTTCTGGAATTAAAATCCAAACCATAGGTATTTTTTGAATTTTTGCAGGACGCATGAGAAGACAACAGAGTGGAAAAAGTAATTGTCTAATTTTATTTTATTTTCACGTGTAGAAGTCCTCGTCTTTATCTCATGTTAGTATAACGACCAGCCCAATATTTTAGAGCAAGAAATGGGACAGGTATACACTAGGATAACTAGTGTAGAGAAACAGAAACGTG
>Ga0209282_1000570_pt1 | contig 17983 bp, 15 predicted proteins | sample Mtrugardesep15_FD_187529 | JGI IMG/M metagenome (GOLD analysis project Ga0209282, IMG submission 187529) | Root nodule microbial communities of legume samples collected from California, USA - M. trunc garden sep15 (SPAdes) (version 2) | ecosystem: Host-associated > Plants > Roots > Nodule...
TGCTCTTTTTTCTATTTAGTATGAGTTTGAATTATGACTTATCTTATGATTCTAAGTTAGCAAAGCTGCGTAGTTTATGTTCCTGAACTGAATCTATATAGACCTATGTTTCGGATTTTGTTTCTGAAATGATGGCTGGTTAGAAATTAGAATGCCAACATGGTTTTTTTTCTTCTTTAATTTTAATTTATTGTTAATAATATGACCATTAATGTTTTTATTTTGATGCATTTGTGTCTTTTGTTCAGTGTACCAGTGTTTTAGGTCCTCCACATGTGGACGGCCGATTACTACTAATCCAACAATCAAACCGTGGAACAATGCGAATCCCGCATATAAGCCGTCTTCCCAATTTGCTGCATCTCAAATACGATGGGCATCTAAAGGCACAACAACAGAGGAAGACAAGATCAGCATTGGACCTGCCAGTGGAGTACAATCCAAGGAAGGAGACAAGGACACTGGAGTTTACTACTTCGGTCCGATCTCAAGTACCATAAAAAAAGTAAAACTTCTATCTCTCTCAACTTGCTGCCTCTCGGTATCTCTCGGTCCAGTCATAACCTTCATGACATCCCCTGATAGTAATGTCATCCTTAAGGGTGCAGTGGCATCATCAGTGATATTCTTTAGCGCGTCTACAACCGCCATCCTTCACTGGTTCGTCAGTCCGTACGTTCACAAACTCAGGTGGGAACCCGGTTCAGACAGCTTCGAGGTTGAGATGTTGTCATGGTTGGCAACACATATCCCAAAGACTATCAAATTTTCGGATATTCGTCCAGCTGACACCAATAGGCCTTATGTGACATTTAAGGCTAATGGAAATTTCTATTTTGTGGACACAGAACACTGTCACAATAAGGCACTTCTTGCTAGACTCACCCCACAAAAGGAAACTCATGATTCTGCTTTCAAGAACCTGTGATTTGAAAAATGTTGCTGACATGAGTAGAGTAAGCTTTAGCCATGTGTAAATGTGGTTGGACTTGGAATTTTACTCTTGAGATTTTATAAATTTTGTTCTTATGATAGCATGAACCCTTTAGGTTTTATTAATAAAGTTGTGAGATTTTTTTGTAACTTCGATTATGGGGATTTTTCAAATCCTTCAAAATTATTAGTGATTTCTGTGTCCTCTCTTGTCTCTTCTTTGCAAGACAATTATTGAAGTTTATTGGTTATATTCTATGTATCCTATAATATTGGATGAATGCTTTGCATTAACATAATTTCACAGAAAATATTTTTGTTTTTACTGTGATTATAAATATTATTCTCTATTCTGTTGTCTGTCCATACAAGTGTATGTATGAAATAGCTTAAAGAATTTTGCTATTGATTTTTAGGGTTTTTTTATATTCTATAAGTGCAAATAAAAGATTAATTCAAATTGAAGTAAACATTTATACAATTCAATATAAAGAGTAATATTTTCACACCTGAAATTGAAAACAAGAAATATAATCTTCTCTTTTTAATTGAGCATGTCTTTAAATATTCGTTAGTAATAATAATAAAAAAAAAATCCACGGTGCAAGCGTTACCATGACTTTTGTGTGTGTTGTGATTACTTTTGGTTCCTTCATTTTGTATCATTCATGGTTTTTCTATTTCCAGATTACTTTTGGTTCCTTCATTTTGTATCATTCATGGTTTTTCTATTTCCAAATCTATTACTTTTGGTTTAGTTTCTCAATTTCCTAAATGTTTACCTTTATTACTTTTAGTTAAACTAGACCACCTAAATTGATATTTTGGAGAATTGAACCTGAGACTTGATATATTTTTTTAAAGTTAAACTAAACCACCGAAATTGATATCTTGGAGAATTAAACCTGAGACTTGATATATTTTTTTTAAGTTAAACTAAACCACCGAAATTGATATCTTGGAGAATTAAACCTGAGACCTTGAAATATTTTTCTTCTTAAGTTAAACTAGACCACTGAAGTTGATATCATGGAGAATCGAACATAAGACTTTGAGATGAATACACTCCAAAATACCAAATCAACACTACAATTTGTTTTGATTATCAAGTCAAATGACATTTTAATAACAAACCTTCTAATAATGATCAAGACTTCTGAGCATTTATTCATTGATGTCTATGTTTGAGTGTTTGAAGGACAAATATCAACATTCTTGAATGGAATCAGATTCTCATATAAAACATGATTGAGAATTCTTGACAAATGCTTACATCTTAGAAGGTTGTTAACATTCTCAATGAATCTCAAGAAGCTTAAAGAAAAAATAATTGTAAAAGCTCATGGCTTAAGAGGATGGACATCAAGAAAGTCTACAGTCTTGTACCCATAATTATCTAAGCTCACTTAAATGGACGTTTTGCCACTTAATGTAATCTAATTTTTTTTAATATTTCATATGTTTCATTTTAAAATAAATTAGTTAAAATTTAACATTGGAACTAACGTGATCCAAACCAAACTATTTCTTGTTTTAATTTTGAATCAAATGTCATTTTAATTCATAACAAATTTGCTAACATGAATACTACACTTAACAATTTTAAGAATTTAAAATTAATATTTTATTAACAATTGAAATGATGAACTTAGAGTGGATCACAAGTATAATTTTGAATTTACTTATTTGAGCAATGTTAATAATAGTTTGAAATATTTTTCTTTTAAAGTGCATCAAATTTAAAATCATTTTTAATACTTAACTGAATGGTGACCTCCATTGCACTTTAGAGGGGTTCCTGCCTATGGTATTCTAAAGTAGAACCTACATCATAATTATTTCTATATAAAAAAAAAAACTTTAAACATAATTGATTTGCACTTAATCTTTTACCACCAAAAACTGAAGTGAATGCAAACATTTTGTCAAACATTTCTAGTTGTGAGATTAGTATTCCTTGCACTGATCAGCATCTCCAAAAAGTTGCAAAATCTTGACATCTTGAATTACATTCCCTTTCAAACCTAAGGACTTACATAAAACCCTAGAATAAATATTTCAAAATTGATGCTCATAAGGTCCGACGAGCAAAACGAAAATCATCTTCAACGCCGTTAAATTTCAAAACCTAAAGGTACAACAAAGTGTACACGAAAATAACAAATGTTTTCTTCAACCTGAGAAGAACCAAACCATGAAAGCAAAAAGCGTTAATTCTTTCCAGAATCAGTAGGGTTGTCATTAACAACGCCATTGGGATGTTGCGTTTTCTTTTTCTTTCCAGAATCAGTAGGGTTGCCATCAACAACGCCATTTGGATGCTGCTTTCTCTTCTTCTTTCCTTTGCCTGGAGACTGCAGCATAGATTATGTAGACATGGATGATATCAGAAACACAGCATTTATAGGATATACTAGATATTATGTCGTCAAACTTGTCTTCATTCCTCTCGAGAAAATTGATGACCAGAAAAATGAATTTTGTGTACACTCAAATTTTACATGGTTCAGCATCATTCATAAACGTAACTGCTGAGAAGCTTATTCTATGGTGATATAAAGACATCATACCTTCTTCCTCTTTGTAATCGCTTTCCTGGAAGCAGCCTTGCGCATGATGCTTTTGTAGTATTGCATAAATGAATTATTACCACTACGTTTCTCAGCCTGTCAAATCAAAACGATAAATTAGTCTAGCTACACCAAGGACTGGAACCATGATTCAGGGGGGCATGGATCCTCTCCCGTGAGATATTCACACGAGGAAGTCCCGTGGATAAAACTTTCACGGGAGACAATCCCTTCCAGATTCAGGGAGGGAAGAAAAGTGAGATTACCTGAAGAAACGTTTCGACAGACTGCTGATCCTTCGGAGAGAAAGGCACGTCATCTCTTTTCTTTTGCACAAAGTCAACATTCAACTCCACCTAAATTGCCACGTAAAGGGAAAAAACCAGAAAAAAGAGTTGGGTGAGATGTTAATTATCCATTGTTTGCTTCATAAAAGAACAAAAAAAAAGTTTTGGCAATATTAACAACGAAATGGTTAAGTCAAATCGTTTACTATCTCTGGTAACACGTTGAACCAGTGGATTACAGCCCCTTCCATGCCTTAGTCTGAGCAGTTTGATTTAACATACTCAGATGTTTTGATCAACACTTAGTAAATCTCGACTCTGGAGAACCACCCAACCTGGTTAGCCCCATCGAGTGAATGGACCTCAATGTGTGATATTCCTTTGAAGAGTCAAAGGATGCAAACCTCTGTAGCACTGACACATCTAATCGAAGGGGTGTTTGGTGTCCGACACGACATCAACACATGCGACATAATGTCATTTTCTCAAATTGTTATTGGTGTCGAGTGTCCGATGCAAACAAAGACCCATTGACTGCTGGGTCATGATGCAAATTTTCCTCTCACTTCCCAAGCATCTTGCTTATTTGAAAGCAATGAATGCTAATGTCTCCTACACTATAGTACTAACCAAAACCTCTCCTCCTTCGAGAATTAGGCCAAAAAGATAACAGAACGATAAAAAAAACCAATTTTAATAGGTAAACTTAGTAGAAGGCCTATGTCACCAGAATGGAAATACTACAAGTATGGAGTATGGTGCCGCAACTGAGAGTCTACAACTTCACAAAGCCCTCTTATTCTTTCTCCTCGAATAAACTTACCAAATAGCAGGCTTTTCACTGTGCTAACTTGCATTTTCTCATTGCAAGCCCTATCACAGTTCACATTCATTTCAATATCGAAATTTCTGGTGGTTTGTAATCAACATAAAAACACTTTTTTTTGTAGAGACAAAAACACATTTTCGCTGCCCTTAAAATACCTGAAAACTTGCCTATAACACCAACATTTGACAGCATTTCTAGGATTTCCACCCGATTTAGAATAAAAGTTCAAAAGCATGCGAGATACAGCGTTTTACATCATTATAGCGGAACGTGTATCGAAATAGACGGCACTGTTGGATGCTAATCATACCAACAAAGAAAAACATTCGTATTGGGTGCTAATCAAGAAAACGTAGAGTTGGAACTTGTACCTGATCAATGAAACGCTTGATAACTCGTTTGAAACTCTCATTAGAGGTCTTTTCAACTATCTTCTTAAGGTAGACAAGTGGAGCTGTTGCCAGTTCAGGAAAAGATACATGGTAGCTCCATTGTGAAAAATGCTCTGAAAGAAGTTCAATGGTAGATGAGACACACTCTTCTTGGAATTCACGTGATTTTAACCAATGCTTTGGAAGCTGCAAAAATTACCAAGAGTCAATTAAAACAGTAGAGAAAACAAAGTTAATCGGCCAAGAAATATTAGATACATGAAAATTCTAGGAATAAACTAAAATTTACTAGGAAAAATGTGCCCTGTCATTTTCATCTTACCTTAATGGTAGACAAAGGTTCAAATTCAAAACCTTTTCCAGGCTTTCCACCATCCTTGGTAATATTGTATTCGAGAAAATCCAGTACGAATGATGTAACAGGGATGAAAATCCCACTAGAACCAGCAAGACGATTAAGCCATTGGATACATCTGATTCTCAGTGGCAAATATCTAGGCCCATGAAAGAGGAGAGCAACTCCATTTATGATTTGAGCAATCATATACAACAATGGCTGAAGATCATAGTCATGTATGTTTTCCGAAATAAATGCAACCCAAAGATCAATACAATTGATGTACTGCCAACTACAAATTTTATTAACCACCTCCTGCTCATAAGATAAAAGGAAAAATATCAGCAATATTATTACCTTACACAAAACAAAATAGCAACAAATATTAAAATTGTTTAAAGCTTACCTTCTTTTTCGTTTGCCACCCCTTCAGCAATATCTCACCTAGACGCCTTATGCATGTCATTGCTTTGTTTGACGACTTCTGCACGTCTAAAGAGCATAGCTCCACAAAAGAGTTCCTTAGAAAATTTGTATGGGCAGATTGAGGGCGGCCGATGAAGGCCTTATATGTTTTGACAAAACAGATGTCCAACCACTTAGAGCTACACATAGATGCTATATCTCGTATCATAAGAAAGGAGTGTGATGACAGAGATCTATCACCTGTTACCCAGAGATCAACACAAATCTGCAATAAAGTTGAGCGCAAGGTAAGGAATATTTTACATGGCACAAAATTGACAACTAAATAATCATAAAGTTAAGTATTAAGGGATGGTGACCAAGTCATCAACACATTTTGATCAAAATGGAGAATCATTCTCTTTAATAATAATTGTAGTCCTTAAAATTGATTATAGAAATAGAAACTTTTCATAGATAATTTCTGATTATTGCAAAGCTGGAAGTTAGTGCATTTGTTCAAGAATCTAATTTCCAAATGGAAGATACTTCATGCCAGCAACGAGTAGCTAACAGAAAATACGTAAATACTGGAAATCCAAGCTATTATTACTTAGGAAAATCAAAATATGAAACTTTTTCTATCTTAAGCCATCTATACCAGCATCTGTAAAACATAGCATATGATGAATTTCAAGTATATTTAACTACTGTGAAGTTAAGAAATACCTTGAGAAGCTTGTGCAGTAAAGATGGAAATGCAGCCAGAAAGATCATTGAAGATCTGAGTCGACAAATTGAGAAGGCTAATATCTCGGAGTCAGTGATCTGGTTCAAGAGAAACACGGTATTCCTTAAGTATGACTTAATAAGAGGTCTATGAGATAACCATTTAGCTTTATTCTTTAGATCCAAGACAGCTTCCTTTTTTGAACTCGAGCTTGGTATTGAGAGTAACATCCTAAACATATTATCAGCTTCATTCAGCATGAACATTAATATCGTGCTGAATTTTTCACTCGTCTGAATGCCGTTGGATAAGACACTGCCACTGACACTGGTTGTTTCAGAATCACTGTGGCATGCCGCTCTATAAGCATTTATAAGACAAGTAAGAGCAGGTAAACTCTGTTGTTCTTTGACCAGTTTACACAAAGAATCAACAGATGCAGTTGACAACAATTTACCCACCCGAGTCTCTGCATTTTCATCATTTGTTGTTTCGTCATCTGAACCCTGAACCACGTAAGAAAAACTGCGTCAATTTGCATTAACATAAGTGCTAGTCAGGTTGAAAGTTCAAAGCTGCATGTTGGAAATTGAGGAGTCTCTGACAAACTAAAATGTTAAAATGATTCAAATGAGTTTCAATAAGTACATTGTGAACTTACATAGGAATTGAGCCTTAAGAGGCTCAAGGTAACCACAATCTAACTAACAACAGAATATATGGATTCAGCATATTCTGTTAACAACATAATAATTCACTGCAATGCAGATACATATGCATCTATTCCGCACCCCCGTCGTAAATAAACATAGAAGCTAGTAGTAGAGAGCTCTGTAGCACTGACACACTGACACATGCGATTACATTCAATTAATTCCATTTTCAAATTTTTATCGGTGTGTTCGTGTCAGTATCGTGTCAGGTGTGTCGGTGCTTCATAGGTAGAGATACATGATGGGTGAGTCTACCAGTTTGTTGATGCAAACACAGGCAGAAACACAGAAATGAACTTCCTTAAGAGATGCTTAAAATACACAATCCTCAGTCTAAGAAGGATAATTATATTCGCTTAGCAAACATTTTGAAGCTATGTTAAACCAAGTATACAAGCCCTTCTAATACGAACCATTAGAAGACGTCAATCAATTATTCACCGGGAATTCTAACATGTAAATATCCGTGTAATATACTCACAGTTTCTTCATCTGAAGATAGTCCGGTGTCTTCATCATCATAACTTGCCAGAAATTTAGAAAACCCTGGAAACTGTAGATTTCAAGAAGAGAAGTCAGACATTTGTGAAAGAATCACTGAATGGCAAAAACATAACCAATACTTCATTCATTAGAATCAAACGAGGCGAAGAATATAAAATAACATTATCTGCTAAATAAGATTCTGGTGGAAACCAACCAAGAAAACATAGGGCACAAAGGAACTACCTTTTCTTTCAATTTGTTCAACTTCTTTTCTTTCTTCAAAAGTTCCGCGAACATTTCACTGTTTTTTGCTGACAATGAACTACCACCATTGCCATCTGTAAAAAGCCTTGCATCAGAATCTAATCAAATAAAACACATGCAACAACAAGATGTTGCAATTTGGTCTAAACTGGAAAGTTCGAAATGTCCTTACTTTCAATTTCAATATTATTTTCATCATCACTTCCGGTAACATCGGCAAAGCTAGAGTCCTGTCCATATAGTAAAAAATCAATATACTGAATATAGAGTAAAGGAAACACTCATTTAGGTTCCTAAATGCCCGAGTCAGTGTAACTATAATCCCTTAATATATCAAAATTACAAAAACACTCTTTAGTGTATCTTTGTGTTAGTAATTTGATGGAGTAAACTGGCTAATGGAAGACACGTTCAATGACCAAGCTAACGGACACATTCGAGAACCAAACTGGCTAACTAAGAACACATATGATGATGTTTTTCTGATTTTGGTTAATTTAGGGAGTATAGTAGTGATATCGCCTTGCACATTCAAACACCAAAATGACCATTCACCCAAAACCAAAATCAACAAGACATTTAGCAATAAAATTAAAGAGTCATATCTATTTTAGTCCCTATAAACTTCACATCATTTAAAGTTCAGCCCTACATTAACTATTTCTTCTTGGCCTATACTCTATAGACAAAGTGACAATCACCATCTAAAACTCACACACACAACTGCAAGGTCCCAGGTCAAACCCAAGTGAAGGTATCCAACCTAAGTTCAGCATTTGCCAGATGAGCTAGGCCTTACCGACATCCAGCATAAATTTTGTTCATTTTTAATTCTAATTTTAACCGGGCTAAATCCAAGAACACCAAAAAGACTCATTTTTGTAAAAATAATATCCAAAAATCAATAAAAAAAAAAATACAACTAAAATCAATAAAAAAATATAACTAAAATCAATAAAAATATATGTAAGAGAAAATAAAACTAATACAAACACTACTTAAAAACGGTAAAATACGGGACTAAAAACATATTTAACCCTAAATTAAAAAACAAATAAAAAATACAAACCTCTTCAAGAAAGCCATCACTATCAGAATCATCACCACCAAGCATTTCAGTTTCATTATTATCACTAAAAACAGAATCAAGTGAAACATCTTGAATCTCTTCAACAACAGTTTTTGAAGGATTTGTCACAACAGCATCAGTTTCTTCAATTTCTTCAACTTCATGACCATCTCCTGTTACATTCAACAACAAAAATTCAAACCCATTTTCAAATAATAATTAATATAAAAATTTGCAATAAGAAGAAGAAGAAGAAATTGTGGGTACCTTTAGAAGCTTTTCGTTTGAATTTGGATTTTAATTTTCTTTGGTTTCTTTCAACTGATTGAAGATTTTTTTTTGCGAATTTTCGTGCGTTCTTCCCTAATTTTCCCATTCGGTGATTTTAAGGTTTTAAGGTTGTCGTGTTCAATGTGTGACTGCTACACAATCTTGTGTGTTTCAAAGACAATCCATTTTTGTTTTTGAGGGTTTTAGGGTTTTAACCAAATAAAATAAAACCCGTTTTTTTTTTTACAAAGAAAAAAAATAGTTTATTTTTGGGGTTGACTAAAAAAAAAACTGGATTGGGCTTGGTATTAGAGTCTCATCTTTTGTTTTTATGATTGCTCACCTCCCCCTAAAATGTGACAATTCTCGTAGTTAGGGGTAACCGGGTAAAAATATGTTTGGTTGAGCTAGGCTTTGCAAAATCTAAACTTCACTAGATTGTTGACATGTGCGTCACATGGATTAATTGTTAAGGGATTAACATACGAATAATAAAAATGTAATATATAATTGGTAATAGTGAAAAAAAAAGGTGATAATTCATAGTAAACAAAATAAAACACTTCATAAAATGTATAAAATATGAAAATATTATAAAAGAAAATTTGGTAATCCTATCAATAAATATATGATTTTTCTGCTGTTTGTGTAATTTACCACGGTTTAGGTTTTTTTTTTAGAGAAACACGATTTAGGGTTTGCTATATATAGCCGAGTTTGCATGAAAATTAGGGTATTATGTTTGTAAACGTATTAAATAAGTGTACAACAACTTGTCAAAAAAAAATCTACAGAAACAATAGATATATACAAACGATGACACAACATGATAGGAATGAAAAACTCTTCAGTGAAGAGAAATATTAGGGATTGCTGCATTTTAGAGGGAATTTGTTAGGTTAAATTAGTGCACTGCATTTTAGATGGAATTTGTTAGGTTAAATTGCTGCTAAGCTAATGCAGCGTTTTAGAAGGAAATTATTAGGTTAAGTTGCTGCAGACCTAATAAAGCATTTTAGATGGAATTTGTTAGGTTAAATTGCTGCTAAGCTAATGCAGCGTTTTAGAAGGAAATTATTAGGTTAAGTTGCTGCAGACCTAATAAAATTAATAAATAAAGATTTTTTAGTATTAAATAAGTGTACAAAATATTGTAAAAAAAAAGACAACAAGATGGGAATGAAATAGGTGCGATGCATTTTTTTAGATGGAATTTGTTAGGTTAAATTACTGCTAACCTAATACAGCAAATTGGAGGGAAATTATTAGGTTAAAATGCTGCAGACTTAACAAAATCAATAAATAAAGATAAGAATAAAGATAAGTTGCTGCAGACCTAATAAAATTAATAAATAATGATTGTTTTAATATTAAATAAGTGTACAAAATATTGTAAAAAATAAAAGCAACATGATAGGAATGAAATAGATGCGATGCATTTTTTTAGATGAAATTTGTTAGGTTAAATTATTGCTAACCTAACACAGCTAATTAGAGAGAAATTATTAGGTTAAAATGTTGCAGACTTAACAAAAATAATAATAAACTAGACTTTTTGACCCGTGCGCGCACGGGTCTTTTTGCTAAACACAAAACAATTAAATTAGGGTTTGATATATATAGCAAAGTTTACGTGGAAATTAGGGTAGCCGAGTTTGCATGGAAATTAAGGTATTCTGTTTTTGTAAACGTATTAAATAAGTGTACAAAATATTGTCAAAAAAAAGGCAATAGGATAGGAATGAAATTGGTGCGATGCATTTTTTTAGTAATAAATAAGAGTACAAAATATTGTAAAAAAAAGGCAACAGAATCAGAATGAAATTGGTGCGATGCATTTTTTTAGATGGAATTTGTTAGGTTAAATTACTGTTAACCTAATACATTTTTGCTTTGAAAAATATTTACGGTTATTAGAGAGAGAAATGAAAAACATATATGATGCAAATTTAGAGACAAAATTTTAGGATAGAGCTGTTACAAACCTAATAAGGGATTAGTGGAGGGAAAACATTAGGTTAAGACTTGACAAACTTAATAAATAAGGATTTGTAAAAAAAAAAAATTAAGGTCTAAGTCTGATTTGTAGTTTGTGATAGAGTTATTTTTTTAAGTTTGAGTCTGACATTTCGAAAGTCTAATATGACATTTTAGTTTGTTTAAAAAGATATTTCATATTAACGTATTTAAATAGTAATATGATGTGTTTAAATAGAGTAACAAACTATCCATTTTTCTTAATTTTTTAAAATTAATTTATTTAACATTTAATATGTATTATATGATAATCAACAAATATAACTAAACTTGGTGTTGGAAGAGTGACATTATTCTCTTCTAAAAAATATAAATTTGAGTTTGATTCTTAGAGTCATCCAATTGAGATGCAACTCAAGTTCGTATACAAAATACGCGTCACATTTTTGTCTTAAAGATGTGTCTTGTAGTGGGTCTAAAAGGCGTAAGCCATGGAGATGTTTTGGTGAGCCTACTAAGGATCCAAGACCTCAATTATGGTGAGCCTACTAAATGTACTGTAAGTTGATTTTGTAAATACTCTTTTTTTTTTTTCAGATTTATTTTTCTGTCTTGAGAAGAAGTGGAATTTAGTAACTGACATAAGGTAATAAAATTGGGAATAACTGAAACCATAATGGTGAGAGCATAGATGGAAATATATTAGGTGCTCATAATGTTCGTAATTTTACTGTTAGTAACTTGTTGGACACGACAAAGGAGTCCACTGTCCTACAAATTGTGAGAGTTGCGATTCTGCAATTGAGGACATGACACGTCATGTTTGTATGCCCCTTTGCGGTACAGGTTTGGCAAATGACAGGTTTGGCGCAGGAAATTAATGCCGCTGTCCTTACAGCAATCTCAGCAGCTGATGTTATTTTTCAGTTGCTGCGTACATTATCATTTGAACTTAAGCAGAGGCTTGTAACGGTGTTTTGGAGTCTTCGGAAACACAGGAATTTGAGGATTTGGGAGAATAAGATTGAGTCATGTGCAATTGTAGTAGATAGAGCACGTGTGCTGTTAGAAGATTGGCTTTCTGCCAACATAACAGGAATGCACCAGCATGCATTTTCTCATGATGAACAGCCCTTGTGAGTACAATCCAACATTCAGCTGCTCATACTCATGGTGCACACGCAACTGCTCCTGTTCCGGTGAAGTGGCAGCGGCCTTCTCGCGGTCGACTCAAATGTAATATTGATGCAAGTTTTTCCATCCCCCAAAACGGAACTGGAATTGGCTTGTGTATTAGAGACGACGAAGGAAATTTTGTGCTAGCTAAAACTATGAATTTTGCAGCTGTTCATGCGGTTGACGTCGATGAAGCCTTGGGTTTATATCATGTGTTAGAGTGGTTAAGTGACATGCAATTGGATAATATTGACCTTGAAGTGGATTCAATAACACAGTTGGCTTTTTACGCGCGTAAAGATGATGTTTCTGAATTCGGTAATGTAATTACAACATGTTGCAGCATTTTTTCCACAAAGTTCACAAACTCTAGGGTGGAGTTTATTCGGAGACAAGCAAATGTTTTGGCACGAGAGGCCACATTAGTAGCTAGTCCCACCATTTATTATCAAGTACCCCTTTGTATTGACATTCTTATATTTAATGAGAAGCTATAAGCATCTTTCCTTCAAAAGAAAAAAAATCACATCAGCGTGTCTAACATCTGGACCTGATGGAGATACGTCGTCAAGCAAATCGAGAAAGGATTTGACATTTTGACTATTTCAAAAAATCGGAAGAATAAGTTGACTGATGACCACAAAATCAAAGACGAACTAGCCTATTCAATTAATTCATGTTCTAAATTAGATTTTAACTCCTTGTACTAAACAAAAATTACAACTGACATTTGTCATAGAATAAAAATTAAAATAAAATGCAACTGATTTGGTCACAGTTTGAACCTACAAATTTAAAACCATGAAAATGGTAATGACAAATCAAACACACTCCTGAGTTTTTCATTAAACAAACTAGTGTAACTCCTAAACTAGTTGAGAGAAATGTGAAAGATGCCTCACATTGATTATGAAGAGAACTTACTGTATGAACAAAGTGAGAAGCCAATTTTTATTATTCTATACCTTTACTCCTTAATACACAAACAATATGAAAACTTAAACAAAATGAAAAACAACTATCAAAGCCTATAATTTACTAAATTTTAGTTGATAATTCAAAGAGACTTATTGTCGACTATGAAGTATTGACACTGACACGGATGCCAAACACGAAACAGACATGTGTTGGTGTCTGACACCAGACACATCTTCAATCAGAAGTGTTAGTTGCTACACTTGTTAACTCTTATATTTCCACCTTAGGTGGACCAGAGTGCCGTCTTGAACCAACTGGAGAAGCAGGGAAAGAAAGCCTCTTCCTTGCCGAAATTGAAGATGGTGATGGTGAAGTTTTTTGCATTACTCTGGACTTTGCCTTTGCCGAACTAGTGAGTTGCATGTAACTAGGAAACACCGGCGAGCTTTCAACGCTTGCATCGTCTCTAACCGATGATCCTGCAATGCTACTATATCTTCGATATCGTTCAGACTGAGCACTAAACATGCTTCTTGAGTCATCAATACTACTTTCACCCTTTGAGTTTGATGGTCTTGCCTTTGAGGAAGTTGAAGGAGAATTGTGAATGGTTTGCCTTCTTGATTTTTGTCTCACCGGGGAAGGTTTGTTATCATAATGAAGAATATAATTAGGCTTCGATGAACTCTTAACAGATGTATGATCATTGTGATTCATAATGATGTTTTCGGCTTCCCATGGTCGAGTCGCCATCCATCTCTCTAACCAGCTCCATCCCCAGTGAGGATTGTTTGGATCCATAAATGTTTGGTTTGCAGATTTTGAAGAATTCTTCCATGTTTGCTGTTAGAGTAACACATTATAGTTATTTACACATTCAAAATCACTTATTTTGAACCAAAATTTGAGGTAGCATTCGTACCTGATGTGAGAATGAATAGGCCAAAGCCCTCTCTCTTTTGAAGGCAGCTTCTTGCCTTTGCAACAATTTTGCTTCGATTTGTTCCTTCGACTGCAAGCTTGCATCCCAATCTTCTCCAACCTGTTGTACAAATATTTTTGCCAATTCATTACGGCTTACACATTTTATATCAGACAAATTCTCAACATGAATTGTAGAAAAGGAAAATATACACAAAATGCTTACAGCAGCTTGCAACTTCACAAGTTCTTTTTCGTGTTTCTGTTGTAGTTGCCGTTGACGTGCCTGATTATCCTCGGACATTCGAATTCGCCTTTGGCGAACCTGTGACTGCAATCTTGCTAGAGTTTGCATGCATCTTAAGGTGCTGTCTGCTTGCCGTTTTACAGATTGTCCTTGTACCATTGTCTTTAACCTCACCAAACCTCTCAATGCGCGCAACGCTCTTCTCGCCTGAAAACCGTTATATATGCTTATAGGCAATTGGAAACAACTATATATACATACAAACTATATTCAGAATAAAATATACTTTCTGAAACGTTTGAATGAAATTATTGCATGACATCCTAATTTTGTTGATAATAATACAATTTGATTATGTGGTTGAAAAGTTGAAAAGAATGTCTTAAGTCCTTAAAATGAATATAACGAAATCATTGAACAGAAAGCTACGTACAACTGACATAAGGTGAACAAACTTTATCCTAAAAAAGGCGACACGAACACTACACTGACACTGACATGTCACATGTAATAATTCAAAAAGATGATATAATTGAATTTAACCATGTGTGTCCGACTACATGAAAAAGGGCATGAATTGATTCATGTAAGTAATAGCTGAATAGCATTAGGCCATATAAATAAAAAACAAGACAATCATACCAAATATCCGCGGAATGCTGTCTGAATCTTGATGGCTGCCAATTCTTCCTTGGTCTTTGTGGGGTAATGAGGCATACTCGTGAGACGAACAACCTCGAAAGCAGCCTGAGCAGCAGCAACAGCAGCCCCTGCCGCCGCAGCAGTGGCAAAAGCAAGAGACATTGCTTGTTTATTTTGTTCATTCTCTGCCTCAGTCAATTTAACATCTTCTATTGGTGGAACAGCAATTTGTACTTCTGTTTCCACTTCTAAGTCCTTTTCACTACTTTTTTTCTTAGATTTCTTGCTTTTCTGTTTTTTTCCCAATGAACACACATAAATGGTTTGAATTAGAGGCTGCTATGATTTAAAATCAATTGAAAATTTAGATTTAATTTATATACACAGGCAGTGTAATTGTTTTTTTACACTATCAACCAATCATTACCTATGAAACACGAACACGACACAGACGCTGACACCTATAATAGTTTGAGAAAATGACATAATTCAGTATAATTATAGGCGTCGTGTCGGTGTCTGACACCGACGCGTGTCCGACACAATGACACACCTAATCCGAGGAGTGCCTGTGCTTCATAGATCATAACCATCATATCCTAAAAGCTGATTGACTTTAATCATAACTACTTTAAAATTACCAAATATGAATGATTTTGATTTGTTGACAGTGTAAACAAATAAAAAATTCTAAACCATTTTACACTGAAAGTGTATAATGATTAAATTCTTAAAAATTATATATTTGTAGCAAATAATAATTAAAAAACCTTGTCTTTTCTGGAATCATGACTAAAAACTTTCTTCACTGCAGAAAACCAACTCCCTTTCTTTCCCATTTGTAATTCCTGTTACTTTGAAAGGCCAAAAAATGAACAAGCAAATTAGATCTTAATCTTGATATAAAACCAATTATCATCTATAAACAAAGATTAAAAGTAATTAAATTAACACATTTAAAAGCCTTATATGTCAATAAATGCAAATTGTAGTTACTCCAAGTAACTGTTAAAAAAACATAATCAATGCATATAATTTGTAAAAAAGAAACTGCCACAAAAACTGCAACATAGCCTCAAAACAGAAACCATAAACACAAGAAACAGATCTATAATCAAATTATTTACTAAAAAATCAGTAACAGCTTTATTAATCAGAAACTGAAATTAAAAAGCTTAATGGCCACAAAAAAAAAGTGGCTTAATTTCAGAAAATATACTAATTAATTATGTCAACAATGATAAAATCCATGTAAAGGAAACCATATAGTAAAAAATCTCTAAAATTAAAGTTACAACAAAAGAATGCAAATTTAGTATGCAATTCTAATATTCAATGGAGAAATGTAGAAGAACCAAGATGATAAAAAATCCAAAATAGTAAAAAATAAATAAAATGAAAATGTGAAAACTAATACAAAACTATAAATAACGAGAAAAATTTGATAAAGAAAAAAATGACAAGAAAAATGAAATGTAAAACATTGGAAAAATGTAACAAAATACCTTTGCATGAGAATGGTACTAAGATTAGATCTCTGAAAAATCTGAAGTAACTTACTTGGTGTGACAAAACAGAATGGGACCCACAAAGTGGAAGTGCAATGCAATGACAGAGAGGACAGATCTTGGCTTTGAAGGAAACTTCAATAAGGAAGAAAAAATGAGACAACTTGTGTCAATATGAGAAAGTGGGACCCACAACCGTTGTGATTTTATGTTAGTTAAATAACAGTCAGACCAAACATGACGGACACTCAACAGTTTGATAATGTTAATGTAATCCAACAGCACTAAAATCAATAACGGTTTTTTTTAAAAAAAAATCAAATTCAAAATTATTTTCCTTAAATATATTTTGAACTTTTGTGTTCATAGTTACACCTAAATTTACTTAAAATTTTACAATAATACCAAAATTGTCCTTTTATATAAATTTTCGTAAAACTTTGATTTTATTCATTGTCATTCTAAAATTTCACGTTATTTCACCCACAAACAGTCATGGATGTTCAATCAATCTATATAGAAGATTAAATAGTGTATCAAAACATATTTCATCCACACTCTATTAGAAGATTTAAAGAGTGAATCAAAACATCTTTCATTCACACTCTATTTCATTCACATCTTTCATCAGACTCTGAAGACCATAAGACTCGGAAGACCACCAGGCTCAGAAGTACAGAAGATCTTGAGGGAACCACTCTTCACATCAGATTTGTCTTATTATGTAGTTGTCTCTATCAAAGTTCGATAGTATAATTTGTCTTCTTCTGATCACGTGTAGAAACAAACAAAGAACTTCAAGGACAAAGAGAATGAACGGATAATTCCAGTTTCTGCAAAGGAATTTCAAATGTCTAATCAACGGAACTATCCATATCAGACAATGGTTCAACGTTCTTGATTTGAAGCTTCTCAATGACTCTTAACGCGCTGACATTCTTCTCCAACGTCTCAAAAATTCTTGCCTATATAAGGAGCTGAATACTTGAAGAATAAGAACAAGACTCTACTATTTTCATTGTGCCATTACCCGGCCAAAATTAAAATAGCGCAAAAAACACTTAAGAATCTCTTATCAAAGTTTGTATCTTAGAAATTCTAAGTTTTAAGAGTCTGTTCTGTTTTGTACTGTTTACACCTCTGATTGTATATCAAGTGTAAGAACAAATCTTGTTTATTTGTAAACATTTAAAATCTATTGCTTGCGTGCTTGAGCAGTGGAAGTCTCTTTCAATTGTGATTGAGCATTGAAAGTCTCTTGCTTGTGTGCTTGAGCATTTGGAAGTCTCTTGGCAATGTCCTTGAGCAA
>Ga0209282_1000572_pt1 | contig 17951 bp, 15 predicted proteins | sample Mtrugardesep15_FD_187529 | JGI IMG/M metagenome (GOLD analysis project Ga0209282, IMG submission 187529) | Root nodule microbial communities of legume samples collected from California, USA - M. trunc garden sep15 (SPAdes) (version 2) | ecosystem: Host-associated > Plants > Roots > Nodule...
TATATATATATATGTATATATATATATATATAAAATTACTTGTGTTATGAGAGGATCATGCTTCTCTTGATGTTTAGTGACCATATCCATATTCTCATTTGCATCCACTGATCCTGACCCTTTTCCTAGCTTTCCAGCTACTGTAGATGTGGAAGAACTTGACCTTGATGTGTTTCCCATGTCCAATTCAATACTCAGCTGAAGAATCAAAAAACTAATTAAGCATACATAAATAATATAGATGTGTATATATCACTTTGTGCTTATCAACTTGAGATATGGTTGAAATTTGAATTTTTATCTCTAACATGAGTTTTGCTTCTACCACTGAGCTATGAAGATGTTACGCAAAAAGTATCAACTTATTAGTTTTAAATGATATCGATTTTAAAGGCCTTTAAAAAAAATGTATACTTTTTTGGAGGTGTAAAACAAGAGTTTGGACCGCCTTTTGTTTTGGCAGAACGATGATATATAGACGACATATCAAATTTTAAAACAAATGATTCTAAACAAAAATATATTATGTTCGTAAAAAAATAAATTATGTGAATCTTCAAAAACCTGAATTACTCGATTTTCTAACAATGCTACTCGCTCCAGCAACGTGCCTTTGTGGTGAACTTCTTCAAAAACATAGGACAACCTCTTACATTGTTGTTCTTGTTCCAAACATTTGTAAATGGCAACATCAGAAGAATCTCCTAATGTGTGACATTGTTTCTTTTCAAGAAACAGTAGCTGCATTATTAGGAGTTAATTAATGACCATTATATGGATCTTAACATAAAATACATTTTTCTATCAAAAAATAAAATAAAAATACATTAATGTAAAATTCTAGAGAAGAAATATTTAATCTTCATTTACCAGAAGCTCAAGACGATCCAATCGTTGGAGAATCGACAAGGGTTGATTATTAAGCTCTTTGTTTTCATTTGTGTTCGTCATTTTTTATGATAAATGAAACAAACTATATGTACACATATATATACAAGAAAATGATTGTATAAAAAGTGCAGAATGTGAATGGGACAGTAGGGGTCAAAAGAAGAGACAAAAGTGTATACATCAGTGTGTGAATATAGTTCAACTTTTTGTTGAACTTTATAGAAATAAGAGATGACATTTATTGCAATTGCAATGCATTGAAATATTTTTATCAAGGAGTGGGAATGGATGGTTGTGAATTGACTTCAATTGAATGTGAGAGAATAAGGTAGTGTCATCTTTTATTATGTTGTGGTTCAAAAGATATGTATGATTTTCTTATCATTTCGTAATTGCTTTCACATATCCAAAGTATGGAAGAAGGGATGGGTGTTTTTTACATTATTTGATTGTCGTTAGCACAAATGAATTATTTGATGAGTTAGTATTTTGCACCTACGGCTTATAAGCTTTGTATCCATGTACTCATCATGTTCTCTTTACCATAATGCTCTGAATAATAGGTATCAAAATATCAGTAAGGCCATGGCACATATTTTGTTAGTCTAAATATGTTTATATAAATTTGAACCCGAGACCTTACAATTGCTTGTGTGGATCTCTAGTTGTTTGCCACTTCGTCGAGTGTTCAGATAAAAAAGGCATCAAGACACTCGCGATTGTTCAGATAAAAATGTTGTTCCCACATCAAAGGATTATGGGAAACACCACGAAAATACTAAAATAACCTCATCCGATAAATTTTAACCGGCGGTAGTTAACTGCCGATGAAAATTGGAGTTAAATTTGTCATTTTATGATGTTTCTTACCTTTGTTTGTAGTGTAAACATCAATTTTCAATGCATAATGCAAAGAAGAAGAAAAAGAAGGAGTTATGCTCTTTACCCAAATGGATTTGCTCATTCCCAAAGTAAATGACCAAAATACCCTTACGCATGAACTCACGCTAGTGTTAAATTTGCGTGAGTTAACTCACGCAGAGATTTACACATGATTTACACTAGCGTGAATTAACTCACACTGAGATTTGCACTAGCGTGAGTTAACTCATGCTGAGAGTAAATGAGATTTGCACTAGTGTGGGTTAACTCACGCTGCGCAAGTTAACTGGCGCCGGGGCATTTTCGACATTTACTTTGGGAATGAGCGAAACTGTTTGGATAAAGAGCAGTAATGAATGGATGGAGGCCCAAAGGAAAGGAAAGCACCTGTCGGCCCAATTATATGAAAACAGAGAGGAGCGTGTTAGTCAAATGACCGTTGTTCTTTTGACTTTTTATTTGCTCTTTATTTTAAAAAATAACATTCAAAAGTTATCTTCCGAAGTTTTTTTTAAAAAAAAATGTCATTTTAAAGTTATCTCCATAAAAGTGTGCTTATTTGTAGGGGTCAAAAGAGCAATAGTGTTTGGAGTTGAAGAAATATGACTCAAACTTCTTGAGTAGGAATTCGTGATCTTTTAGGATTTTTTTTATTCTTTTATTATGATAAGGATTTTTTTTTCTGCCTTATTAATTTGATGGACACCAGTATTATTTTTATTTAACGACTCTATTTACATTTTGGTATATAAATACTCTTGTAAAATCTCAAGTGTCAATTTTTATTTAATTTTGGTATATATACTCTTGTAAGATCTAAATATATCTCTAAAATTAATCACTTTATAAATTTAATTAATATACTCTGTCGATGTATAATTATTTTACAAATGAATTAAATGATATGTTATCATGTCAATTAATAAGTTGTCATATTTATTAATTGACGTGACAACAAATCATTTAATACATCTGTAAAATAATGTACACTGACAGAGTATACTAATTAAACTCTATCTGTATTTACATTTTACAAGACTATTTATACCAAAATATTTATTAACATTAAATTGAAAATTGACATTTGAGTATGTTTTCACTTATACACACTAACTACATATTTTTAATTTCTATAAAAATAAAAATAAAACTGCATATTTTTTATTCCGATCAACAAGGCTAGTCTCTCACAACGTGGGGAACTACAGTTCAAATTTCGGTTAAGAGAAGTGTTTAGATTTAATGAACCATAATGACTTGAATGTGTAAGAGACGTGTCTAAATTTTGACTAAGGTTCGTTTTTTTTTTTTATTCCATATGTTACCTGCTCTGGAGGGAACATATGGGAAACCCGGTGGTAACATATGGGGACTTCTAGGAGCCCTAATCTAATTTTTTTCGATATTGTGCATTTAACTTTTTTTTTAACCGAAATATTGATGGAGTATAATTTTACAAATTATATGCATTTGGGTAAATATTTCAAGAAAATAATCATTTTTTACAATTTTCCTATGGTGATTTGAGCTCTCTCCTATCACTTTACATTTTTCTTGTAAAAAAATATATTTTTATATTATCACTATTTTTTCCCTAATTTAATTTTTTTTATTAGTGGGTAATTATTTTTAGAGAAAGAAAGTTTTAAAAACAACTAGAAAACTTTAATCTGAACAGCAATTAATCAAGATCATACTAGACTCAGGAGAATACTAATTTCCAAATCAAACTAGTTGCTGTCGAGCACATGCATTCTGCATGACCCATTTTTTATTTAAAAATGCAATGAATCAGAGGCTAGAATATAGAAAGCTTATAAGTATTGTTTACTTTTGTCAACAATTCCCTTGGTCTCTTTTTTTCTTTTTTTCTTTAGTGTCAAGTGTTCACAGATTTTTGCTTTCTTTTTACAAAGGAAGTTTTCATGACTCCGGGTTTTGATTTGGTTAGAATCTGAAAAACAGGCATAAGACACGGAGATATATATAAATGGGCATGTCATAACCACCACTACGCTCCTCAATTGCTACTAAATTATACAATGTACATATTTTCATATATAAAATTTGGATTGATTCAAACAATTTCGATCATTTTTCTTTCAAGTTTTTAAGGGGATCTAGGTCAATCTATATGAGTTTTGAGAGGACATTAATTAGATGATATAAGGTATGAATATGTATTTATATAAATGGTATGTAGTTGGAAGTTTAGTCTTACAAGCCGGTTTCTTAATGGTTCAATTAGATCCAATACAAATGTTAACGGGTTATCAACTATCACGTTAACGTTATCGAATCATTTGGCGGAACTCAAGATGTCTCCTCTTAAATGTGAAAGGGTGTGTTAAAAGTTGTACATTAGATGATATGGTCTAAAAATATTTATTAGGTAATTCTGATTTTGCAAAGCAATTTTATAATAATCTTGTTAACAAACTATTGCGAACATACTTTCTAACATTTGCTTTCTATGGCTCAAAACTCATATTTTTTTTTGATAAATTTATGAGTGGCTCACATTATGTAGTGGGTCGTGTTTAAATTTTTTATTTTTTTTTACATTGAGGGAAACGTTAAAATTCAAAAGAGAAAATATGTTATAAAGTGGTGCAACATTCCTCCTTTTATTATAAAAATATTGCATAATATATTTAGGGGTCATGATTCGAACCTCAAACCACTTTTTTTTTTTTAGGGAGAACCTCAAACCACTTATTCACATTTAAAACACGAATATCTAACTATTAAGTTACTTAAAAAAAAATTGTGTGGTGCAACATTCCTCTTTTATTATAGAAAAATAATTTCCTAAAATGTATGAATACTTGCAAAGAAAAAAAGTTGATATTAAATTTCAGATGAGAGGCTTCACACACACTTGTTTTTTCAGAATCAACTTAATTCATTATATGTAATATTGGATTGCTGCATTGAGCATCGGGGCACATATTCTGAAGATACTCCAACTCATGCAATATTGTTAAATTTTTGCTGCTTATAATAGCCAAAATGTAATATCACGTAACATTCAGGGAACTCAAATAGAAAACTGACATGGCTAAAGTGTTTAACGTTTGTAATTTTTTTACGGTAATAATGTTTGTAACTTAATAGACTAAAATAGTACATGAAATCTTTTGTAATTTAAGTGATTGAAATTGAGCAAAAGGGAGTAAAATGAGTTCTATTCCGATGGCATCTTTAGTAGAAAATAACAGGAATGTGTACCTACATTTTATCATTTATTTTGGTCATATTGTTTAGTACAAACTTTCGGTCTTTAAGATGAATAAGTGAGAGATCACGAGTTCAAACTTTAGTTCTTGCATATTGTAAAGTTTCTACCAACTAAACTAACTATTCTTACATGACAATTTTATCCTTTATTTATTGACCTAAGTTTTCATATTTTAGGTTGTCATGATTTAAAAGGTTGACAATTAAGGAAAGTAATTACGTGCACCTAATTGAACCCTATCCTTACATTGTTAAATTGATAGATTCTATTTGTGTTCTTCTTTCTTTTGCTTTAATCCTTACATGTACTCCTTTTTCTTTCTTGCATCCCATCGATCGTATGCAATACCTTTTCGGTTAATTACTATCATTTTCTTTACCATATCATGAACATGAAGGACTTACATAGCTTAGAGAATATATAATAAAAAATAACCGTTGGATAGCTCATGGTGTTATAATTGGATGTGTAATCATAATGTAGATCTGGTTTATGATAACAAGCGATCTACATCTTATATTAGATAATGAATATTATTAAAATTATAAGAGATAGATTAATGCATCATGAAGTGTTGGTCTTTAATATTTTTTAAAGAAAAATGCTAACAAGTGTTATTTAGGTATTGTTTTAAGTATTCAAAAGTAGTAATTTTATATTAAAATTTGTGTGTTATGACTTTTGCATGTGTTTGACTGGTATTTTTAAGATAAAAATTTCGTTTATGAGTTCGTTAAACAATATTTTTTACACACTTGTGAACAAAACCCTTTTTTATAATAAGCAAAATGTATAAAAAACTAGTAGTGCATATAGAGAAAAGGAGATCAAGTTACTCATGTGGTAACTTTAAGTATTCAAAATAGATCAACGTTTCATATTATATGTAATGTTGTTAAACTATCAACTCTTTATTTGTTAATCTTACTAGTTACTCGTTTTAGAGGAGTCAGATCATTAATATTAATTTAGATAAAAACTTGGCCCTTGGGAATACGACATAAGCAACGATGTCATCTAAGATTAAAATTTACAAGACAATAGTGAACCGTTGTTGCTACCAACAAATAATATCATGATTATGGTAGTTTTACTATAAAAAAAAGTCTTGATGAAGGTAATTATTGTGCTTTCTTCTGATATGAAAGGGAAAAACATAATAATGATTAATGATTGTAATTGATGATATATTTGTGAGTGAGCTTATCATAATTGGAGTTAACCGAGCAAGCACACATCAACAAGAATGTTGACTTTATTAGGCACTGAAATTCCATCACAATGATTTTAGGTAACGGTAAATTTCCTCTTTAATTTGCCCACCATTGGGTGTCTATCTTCTGTACAATGATTGTTAGAGTGCACTTTTGGAAATCTTAATCTTTAATTTCATACTTCTCCCTCCATAATACTTGATACAGTTGACTCTATTACGTATACTAATGCATAGTTTTGAGCTTAAATATCTTGAATAATATTTCAGAAAAAATTATGAAAATTTGATATTTTAAAAATACTTATCGAGACGAATCTAACGACATCTTATATGATACTATTGATCTTTGTATATTAGTAGAAAAATACGATCAAAGTAAGTTAAGTCAAAATTCTAAATTTTCAAATGTGTCAACTATTGCGGAACGGGGGGAGTAATATTTTTATTTTTCCTCTCTTTAGATCCGCGGTATCATCCCTTTATCGCAATCTAAAATCATTTTCACTCTAAAATTCATAAGCTTCAACTAATGAATATTGTGTCACTGCAACTTCAATTTCATTTGTCACGTGACAGATTCTCCTTTGTTAAATTAGAATATGAGTCGTCCAATTTTGATCCAACAATTCAAATTAGCCATAGATGGAATTCATAATTTACAATAATTCTAAGTATTCTAAATTATTTTAGCTCACCATCAATGGATGATGATGATGATGAATTTGTCTCTTTGTGGTTAGACAGCTACTATGTGATATCCCAAAATCACAAATCCAACATTTCAATATACTAGTATTGATTGGTACATAACAAACCAATAATTTAGATTAATTTCTTAAATCAATGATCCATTAATTCACCTTCAGAATTTGGGGATTGCCACTCAATTATCAAATGAACTCTCATCTACTGACAAACTTGACAACATCAACCACCAATTACTTAAATCATAATTAGATTCTGATTTCCATTAATCAAAACATAAGTAAGGTCACGTGCTTTATGCTGCTAGCTAATCTTCCACTAATCTTGAGTGTTAATCACATTACTTCCAACAGTCTCCTGAATATGGGGGACCCATTTTCACATTTTTAATGGACCCACCAAAATGGTTATTACAAAACAAAACCACTACTCTCTATCTCTTTCTCTCTCTATATCTATCTCTTTCTCTCTCATAGTCATCATATAATTCACCAATTTAACCACTAGTGCTTCAACCATTCAGCTTCTTTTCTGCCACTACTGCTACTACTGCTCCATGTTCTCTCATTACAACCATCACTGTTTTTTTTTGTTATATAACAACCTCGTTGAATCTTAAACACATGACACCTCAACCATGATTCTTACCCTTCACTTTTTACCTTAAAAATATTTCATTTTTATTTTTATTTTTTTCATTCTCAAAAATTTTTAAAACTGAAAATTATCTATATCCTTTTCTTTATTTATATAGAACTTTGTTCTAGTTTGCCATATACACTGAAAAGTTTCAAACTTTAACAATGTCTTCTTCTCCTGGTTATCCTATGAACAGTGTCTTGTTTTCTCTCTTGTTTCTTTTTGTGCTTGTTGCAAAAGTTAGCTTTTGCTTTTCTACCAAGGTAAATTCAAAAGTAGTGTCTTTTTTATTGCTTTTTTGGTTTTGGTTTTGATTTTGAGTTTATGAATCACAGTGTTGAAATCTTGATTGAATTTCAGGTTTATGTAGTTTACATGGGAAGTAAAAGTTTGGAATACCCAGATGATATTTTGAATGAAAATCATCAAATTCTTGCCTCTGTTCATAGTGGAAGGTTAGAGATATTGTCTATGAAACACTCACACAGACACAGACACATACGACACCACGACACTGACATGAACACGTTGACACCAGTAAATATTTGAAAAAATGAATTAAGTGAATGTAATCACATGTATCAGTCTGGTGTCAGTGTCGCACACCGGACAAGCTTTCAATCACAAGTGTCAGTGTTGCAAAGGTTACCATTAATACTAATTTTGGATTTTTTTTACAAATTCTGCAGTTGTTTTCGGTTGTAGTTTATTTATTAATATACTATTGTTTTGAGATAAAAGGGATTTTATTTTTCATTTTTATGTTTTGAATGTTTTTGACAGCATTGAAGAAGCACAAGCTTCTCATATTTATAGCTATAGACATGGTTTCAGAGGCTTTGCAGCTAAGCTCACTGATGAACAAGCTTCCAAAATATCTAGTAAGTTTAGTTGTTTTTCTGTTTTTAATGCTGATTAAATCCTTGTCCCTTACTACCACCTATTTCCCTAAATATAGGACCACATTGATTAAATCACAAGAGTTAAGAAAGTTGATAGTGTTATTAATGATTGCAGAAAAATATGTGATATAATTAGGAGTATTATGGTGGTAAAAAAGTAATTAATGCAGTTAAAAATTTGAAAGATATCCTATAGTAATATTTATTTTTGCTAGTTACTAATATACTAGTTTGATTGATTTAGAAAGAATATAATGGCTTCTGTAACTTGAAAAATTTGAGCAGAAATGGCAGGAGTGGTTTCTGTTTTTCCAAATTCTAAAAGAAAGCTGCATACAACTCATTCATGGGATTTCATGGGACTTTTGGATGATCAAACCATGGAAACTCTTGGCTACTCAGTTAAAAATCAAGAAAATATCATCATTGGTTTCATTGATACTGGTAAGTATCTTTGTACTATTTTAAGTAAAGTTTTAGCCTTTATCATAAAGTTGATAACTTCTATGGCAAAAAGCAACACATTCATTCTCAAGTTCAGTTATTGTTCCATAATGGCATTTATTAATCGGTTCACAAGAATTTTCACTTCCACACTCATTTATTACTTCACTAGCTGAAAAACTATCACTTTATTTTGTCTGCTTTAGATTTAGCTTTAGCATTAGCAATATCAGGTTTAAGGAAAGTAGTACTAGTATGATTCAAGGGTACTCTTAATTGGGAATTTGGGAGGCCCCTACTTTGAACCATGTGAATAACAAATTCACTTGAAGGGGAATGAATTAGTACAAATCTATATATCACCGACATTTAAGATCGAAGGCATATCTGGTGTACGACACATGTGATTACATTCAATCACTTTCAATTTTATAAATTATTACTGGTGTCTACATGTCATGATCAGTGTCGTGTCGTGATTGGTGTCTATGTCGGTGTTTAATAGATACGGATGTCAGACATGACTACCTTGGAAAAAAGGAACATGTGGATATTCATCAAATAAAAAAATTTGGAATTTTAATTACATCATTATGGTATTCAAATTCCTACTAATGAACTCTAAATATATTTTTTTATTCATTTCTTGTTCTGTTGTTGGTAAAATTACTGTATGATATGAAACTTAATATCGAAAACATCATATTGAGGAAAATGGTTTAGGCACTGCATGCTGAAAATGTTAATTAGTTGGATTTTGTTAGTAAACATTAATTTATCACAATGAGTTCTGTTAATAATAACCATGATTCACTAGGAATTTGGCCAGAATCTCCAAGTTTCAGTGACACCGACATGCCTGCAGTGCCACAAGGGTGGAAAGGTCATTGTCAATCAGGAGAAGCATTCAATGCCTCAACTTGCAACAGGTTTGTGGTTAACTGTTGCCCTCAATATTCCTTTCATGACTTAACATGAATTAGTTTCCAGAAGGATTTTTAAAAAAGGCCTGTTACCGCAATATTGAATGTAGCATAATAGTTTTTTATGTTAACTCGACGATTGAGCCTGCATGGGCCTTATTGCTCTAAAATATCAAAGGTCGTGATACAACCGTGACCGCTATTTAAAGTACTGGTTTCCATTTGTTTCACCTTCATTGGTTGATGATTTATTTATGGAATAGAAAAGTGATAGGAGCAAGATACTATAAGAGTGGATATGAAGCAGAGGAAGAGTCAAATGCAAAAATCTCATTCAAATCAGCTAGGGACAGCACAGGTCATGGTAGCCATACAGCTTCAATAGCTGCAGGGAGATATGTACAAAACATGAATTATAAAGGACTAGCAAGTGGAGGTGCAAGGGGAGGTGCACCTATGGCTAGAATTGCTGTGTACAAAACATGTTGGGATTCAGGTTGCTATGATGTGGACTTGCTAGCAGCATTTGATGATGCCATAAGAGACGGTGTTCACATTTTGTCTCTATCTCTTGGTGCTCAATCACCACAAGGAGATTATTTCAATGATGCTATATCTATAGGGTCATTTCATGCAGTGAACCGTGGAGTGCTTGTTGTTTCATCTGCTGGAAATGAAGGGAATCCTGGTTCTGCTACTAACCTTGCACCTTGGATGCTTACTGTTGCTGCTGGCTCAACTGATAGGGATTTCACTTCGGATATCATATTAGGAAATGGTGCTAAAATCACGGTAAATTGAAGTGATTTCATAATTACACTTTTAGGCCTCGTTTGGATAAACAACTCAATTAAGCGCCTCATATAAGTGCATTTGTATAAGCTATTTCTATAACAAAAGATAAAATAAAATCAAATTATTTCTGTGTAAGATATAAGTTGTTTTCATAAGTTATCTTAGAGAGCTTATGGAAATAGCAGAAAGCAGCTTAAGTACTTATGTCAGTAGGTAAGTTCAAATAAGTCAATCCAAATAGGCCTTAGGGTAATAAGTTAAAAGACTAAAACTATAACTAAACAATTTCAAGGTAATTTGTTGCACACCATGAGAAACCTTATTATTTTTGTGATTGGATCAGGGTGAAAGTCTAAGTCTCTTTGAAATGAATGCCTCCACAAGGATAATTTCTGCTTCTGAGGCATTTGCAGGATACTTCACTCCTTACCAATCCAGGTGAAGCAAGGTACTTAAAAGTTAGAACTAACAAAAAAATAAATGCAAAATGATGCCTTTTAAACATATATTACATTTGGTTTTGTAGCTACTGTTTAGAGAGTTCTTTGAATAAAACAAAGACCAAAGGGAAGGTTCTTGTTTGTAGACATGTAGAGCGTTCAACAGAATCAAAAGTGGCAAAGAGCAAAATAGTGAAAGAAGCAGGTGGAGTTGGCATGATACTTATTGATGAGACAGATCAAGATGTTGCTATCCCATTTGTGATCCCTTCAGCTATTGTTGGAAAGAAAAAAGGACAGAAGATTCTATCCTATCTCAAGACTACACGGTTTGTTCATAGTTTGCAAATTACCTATACTTTTATGGACCTAAATCCTCTACAAGTACAGTTTGGTACCTGTAGAGGGAGGGACCCTTTAGATTTAGAAATTTCTCTCTCTAAATTTAATGCTGCCTACAGCTGACACATGATACTGCAGCTATAGAGCGTCCAATTTTTACTGTTAGTGTTATTATCCAAAGTCTAACTTCACATTCTGTTATTTGTTGAACAGTAAACCTATGTCAAAGATATTAAGAGCAAAGACAGTAATAGGAGCTCAATCTGCACCACGTGTAGCAGCATTTTCTTCTAGAGGTCCTAATGCATTAAACCCTGAAATTTTGAAGGTGAAATTCTTATTTATATGCAATTGAATTACCATAATCTATCTTAGCTTACTTTACAACATCGATCATTATTTGTTTACTTTTTTGTTGGACTGTACCGAGAATTAGTTGATGAGGTATCAGCTCGGAAGTAAAAGTTTGACCTTGTAACCCTAAGAGAAGTTAAAATCCTCTCAATGATGGTTGTAAAATGACGTTTAGTTCTAACTGTAATACTGTTATTTGCTATGTAGCCGGATATCACAGCTCCAGGACTAAATATTCTTGCAGCATGGTCTCCAGTTGCTGGAAACATGTTCAACATTCTGTCAGGAACTTCCATGGCTTGTCCTCATGTAACTGGAATTGCAACCTTAGTCAAAGCTGTTCATCCTTCATGGTCTCCGTCTGCTATCAAATCTGCCATCATGACCACTGGTATTACGCTACATACTCATAGTAATATCATTTTCCAAGACCTACATTTATCTAAATCTAATTAGATACTCATCTGAATAAACAAGTGAAACAAAACTCCTTATAATAGGATTAAATTTCATTTGTCACTTAATTGCTACTAATCTAGACAGTGAGAACTCCACTGTATCACAAAAAAGAAAAGAAAATACATACACCTTTCAATTCTCTTGTGATTTTCAACCGAAGTTGTTGCGATATTTGATATTGTAGAGAATTGCAGTCATTGAATTATATATTATTTATTTCCTCTCAAGAAACTAATTGTGAATCTTTTCTTATGCAGCTACAATCCTAGATAAGCGTCACAAACCGATCAGTGTAGATCCGGAACAAAAAAGGGCTAATGCATTTGATTATGGATCAGGGTTTCTGAACCCTGCAAGAGTTCTTGATCCTGGTCTAATATATGATTCTAAGCCAACAGATTTCATTACATTCCTATGTTCACTTGGTTATGATCAAAGATCACTCCATCTTGTTACAAGAGACAACAGCACTTGTAAAAGCAAATTCACCACTGCATCAAACCTCAACTATCCATCTATTTCAGTTCCTAATCTCAAAGACAACTTTTCAGTTACAAGGGTTGTGACTAATGTTGGAAAAGCAACAAGTATATATAATTCAGTAATTTCTTCTCCACCTGGTGTTAATGTCACCGTTGTACCGAACCGGTTAGTGTTCACAAGAATTGGTCAGAAAATCAAGTTCAGTGTGAATTTTAAAGTAACTTCTCCTTCAAAAGGATACAAATTTGGATTCCTGTCATGGACAACTAGAAGGTTACAAGTTACTAGTCCTTTGGTTGTAAAGGTAGGTTAGATAACAATGGTTGTATATATCAATATATTAGCTTAAGAGCATCAAGTATGTTATTATAGTCAATAGAACAATCACAAATCATTCATACTGAAAAATCCTGATGCAGATTAGATTACATCAATGCCAAAATTGTTTTAGGTGTATGGTTGGAGAAGTAACAATTACCTAAAATAGAATCCAAAGAAATGTTATATTTTGGCCCTGAAATGAAATTACTTTAAAATTCATTATTATTTGTTAGTTTTTTGCAGCATGGTTGATTATACAGTATTTTGAGATGAAAAACACTTGACTAAATCCCATTTTCGTTTATATTATATGCTATTGGATTTTAGCAACAATTTTGCACAATTTCACATGTTTCATTTTTAATTGATTTAATTATCGTAGAGTTGCATAAATATATCAATAATTTCTAATAAGATTCTTGAAATAAACCTAATTACAAATTATTGGCAAATTCATAGACCCAATTACAAACCTTTAATTTTTTTTAAAAAAAAAAATACAATTAGAAAATTGCTAAATAGTTCAAAGAAATTTAGATTAATTACACTTTGGGTCATCACAAGAAAAAAAATATACCTTACCAAGTAAGTAATGCAAGTCAAATGATATAAAGTTGCAGAGACATTTAATATGTTGGGGCGCATGTTTGAACATGTAACTCCACACTTTCTAACATTTAATGTGTGTAAGTTAAATGCTAGATTATTTAAAACCAAGATAAAATATTGCAAATCAGTCGCATTACATCCCGGCAAACAAATGAATGTCTGTTTTTTGGTCGACATATAGCTCAAAAAACTAGCAAAAAGGTTGAAGCTCAAACCATGTTTTTATTTTAATGGCCTCAAGCCAGGGCATTCCTTAGTAAATTTTCTCAATCTCGTATATGATAATTACATTTTAAACTCTACATGCACTCCTTGGTTGCAATGTTGCATAAACTATCTAAGGATTCTTTTTTTTTAATCCACCAACTTTATGTTAATACTAAATTTTGGTCCTTAAGTTTCAAAAATAACTTCCATGTACCAATGTCCTTTTTGAACTCCTAGTGTCTTGTATATATGAAAATGTTACTACTTTCAGGGACAAAGTAATACTTGGTTTATTTTGCTTAACTTTGACCCAGACCATTCACATTAATTCACCCCATACTGGATTTGACTTATTTAATCACAGACAGAAAATTGAATAACAGAATATTTAGTTAGAATTATAATGTATATATATTTATATCAGCAGAAGTAAAAAGGATTAATTAATAATATATACAAAATCTCACTATACATCTTAGATCCCTCCAACAAAACAATACAATATACTCAGCCTGATTGATCAAGGTAATTGATAGATGACAGTACATTTAGAAAAGAATACTGTGCACATGGTCAATCCAGTGCACTAAAGGCTGTGTGAACACTCTTATTTACCTAGAGCTAGAGCTACCATGACTATCTGGTCTCTCCTTATTTGGCCGTTCATCTTGAATTTCTTCTAAATCTTCATATTCAATTGCTCTTCCAGCTTGTTGTTTCCAATATGTAACCAACTTCTTTAATCGCGCAATTTCTTTTGAACTAACATTTTTGCTAGGGTCGTTCACAATCGATCTTACTCTTGATGCGTACCTATAAAAAAGCATCATGGAATGACGTTAGAACATGAGAGAATTTTAGCTGAAACATGCTACTACAATTTCTAAAGGCTGAGTGTATGTTTGGACTGACGGTAGGATTGTTAGAATCACATTGAACCACTGCGAATTTGGCAAAAGTTACACTTGAGCTTCAACAAAATCACAGTATCGTCGTGGTTTTACCAAATCCACATCCAACCCAAACATACAATAAGTATGTGCTTGCTAGCAAAAAACTATTTTTATTTCCATGTTATGTTTCACTTTTAATTGCAGGTCTTATTTTCAATTTGCTTTGTATTTAAAAGATTTATACAATGAAGATAGCTAGTGGAAATGAAAATAGAAACAATTTCTCAAACCGAATAGACCCTACGCTTTTTCAAGTTAAAAAATAATAATAAGAAAATAAGCATAACAAATAACATACGTGAGAGAGTTATGAGTCTCGTCCAAGCTTGATTCTATTGGAGAAACATTGACAAACATGAGAGTTTTGGCATTACCGCCAAGTGAATCACTCATCAACATAGTTAACTTGTGATTCCTGTAAGGTGTGTGTTGGCCACCAGAAGATAAAGCACTTATAACATCTCCAAGTGCCGATAAGGATTTGTTGATACTTTGTGCTTCTTTGAGTTGACTACCCATGGAACCTGACTTTTTCACTCTTTCTGAACCAGCAAGATCAACAAAACTCAGCTGCAAGTTAAATCAACGTAAAATAAGTTAATGTGCGTAACAGTATTGCGACAATACCTTGAGCTCAAGAAACAATCAATACTCCACATTGGTACTGAACAATGAAGAAATATTTTACGCTAACATAATGATATACTAATTTTTTGGCGCTTTCTTTACATATATTTAAAAGGTCTTAAAAATTGATAAACCAATAATACCATTGTAGATCAAAGGGAAAAAATTGTAAAGAATACCTTTCCCCTTGCAACTGACTGGCTTTGAAGGTTGGTACTTTCAATTACTATTGAAAGAATGAGATGAGACCTCGAACTTTCTTCATTCATCTGTGTCCCAGATATATGTCGTCGCTCAGAACCCTTTTGTATTATATAATTCAATTCTTCAACTGTGGAAATTGACATCACTGTCACATTTTCCACAACGACCATTCCCTAACATCAATGAATTAAAAAAGAAACTGTTATGATCAAGAGTCTAGAACTTATTTTGAAATATCGGACAGCCTACTTCAACAATTGCTAGAAAATATGGTTAAGTAATATATGAAGAATGTTAAGCAACTAGTCAAAATTAAGCAGACAGATGGACATCTTTAAATCATTCTTTGTAATCAATTGTAAATGGTTTGCATTCAAGTAACAAAAATACTTGCAAATGGAAAATCACAATGACGACATAAGGATCATTACCGTTGAATCCTTCTTGATATCCAATCGAGAATGCTTTGCATTCTTAGGTAACAGAAGATCTATTAGGGTATCTTGATATAATTCCACCATGTATGCCTGCATTGTTAACACAAGAGAAGTCAACATAGGATAATAAGCAGAGTATTGTTTAACTCTTGTGATTTGTAGTTGTGAAAACCACACAATTTAGAGACTACAAATTAAATTCTTTAATCGTTTACCTATTGAATTTTTATACATATAACCATTAAATCTAATGACATGAAAATTTTCAACCTGAGACTAGAAATGAAATTTGATTCTGATCCATTTCAGAAATATTACCTTCAAGGAAAAGGAATACTTGTTACTATCTCTCCTTAAAATTCTAAAAAGTTCAGCAATTGCACGAGGTGTAAGACCAGGGTTGTCTTCTGATCCATAGATTGTGAATGTCTTTCCAGAGCCAGTTTGACCGTAAGCAAATATGCACACATTATAACCATCAACAGCAGATTGCACCAAATACTGCAGAACAAATTGTGAAGAAATTAGTAATGAGTTTTAGGGTTAATTATGATCTATAAGTTGTCATAGTAAGGCTTACCCTTGTATCCTCAAATACAGTTTCTTGAGTTGCATCACCACCAAAAACACGATCATATATATACTGTTTTGGATTATCATCTTTCCAGAGAAACTCAACAGTAAATTCATCTACCGCAGTAACAGCTTCTCTTTCTTTCTCAGCAACCTCTTTTTCACTGATAGGTCTTAGCCGACAATAAACCCTGATCTTGCCTTTCATGTCTAATAAAACAAGTTGAAAGGTTAAATACAGATCAGGCATGTAAATATTTCAACACATTCAAATAGACCTGGTCAATTACCTTCTATTACATTAAAATAACGTTTTCTTAAAACTTGTTCTTCTTTATAAAGACCTTCCATTTCGGCTAGTTGAGCCCTTTGCATCTTCAATATGGAAGCTGTCTGTTCATTCTTTCTATCAATGTCCTGGACAAAAAAACAGACAAAAAAGTTGATATGTTTTTTAAACTAACAAGATAATGAAAAATAAATAAAACATTGAAACAGGCATGTGTTATTCTAGGTGTGAATTATCCAAGTATTATTGACTAGATAAGTCGCAAATTACAGGATCTTATATACACACTATCGTACATAAATCCTAAGAAATAATAATGAGAAAATAATGATATAAACAACATTATACAAGTAAAAAAATTAAATAAGAGTTTAAACCTCTTTCATTTCTCGCAGTTCTTCCAGTTCCTTGAAATTATTTTGTAATGCAGCCAATTCAGAGTCCTTGACTGAAATAATAGACTTAGCAGCCATTAATTCTTGTCTATACCCTTCTATCTTTCTTTCAAGGTCATACACTTCAGACTTCACAGCTTTGCGTTCTTGCTCAAGCTTCCGTTGAAGAGAACTACTCTGTATTACAAAAACCATCATTATCTTAATCTTATAGTTTTATAATTTTGAATAATGATTTGTATCTTCTGTGTTACCTCTTCAGATTTCCTCTTCTCAAGCACAGCTAGCTTCTGTTCCAAAATCGTCTTTTCACTTCTCAAGGTTTTGATAGTTTCTTCAGCCGAATCCAGCTCACCTTTACAATGTTTTAGCTCATATTTAAGCTTTTGTAGCACCTATTGATACCATTGAAGTCCATGTTTTATAAATAAAAAGTCAACCAACAACAACAATAATAATAAGAATAATAATCGATATTGTAAGCATGAATAATAGTTTCATACGGTAGGTATATCTTACTTGGTTGTTTGTTTCAACGAGATCCTTTTTGGAAGTGCTCTCTATAACCTGGTAGATTGCATGATTATTAACACATACCAGTAACTAAAAGATAAAATATG
>Ga0209282_1000573_pt1 | contig 17949 bp, 9 predicted proteins | sample Mtrugardesep15_FD_187529 | JGI IMG/M metagenome (GOLD analysis project Ga0209282, IMG submission 187529) | Root nodule microbial communities of legume samples collected from California, USA - M. trunc garden sep15 (SPAdes) (version 2) | ecosystem: Host-associated > Plants > Roots > Nodule...
AAAAAAAAAAAAAAAAAAAGATAAAAATTGGGGATCTGTGAATTGTGATGCCTAGAGAATCCCCTGCCCATCCAAAACCTCTCAAATTCAATTATTGCCTAACTCTTCTCACCCCCTATCTTCCCCTTCACATTTAGTCCACACTTTCTAGGGGTGATACCACAATCACTCCCTCTTCAATCTCATAACACCAGCTCCTAAGTCCTAACTGTTAAAAACTTCACATTGGTTTTTTCTGCAATGAAGGTAGTGACAGTCCCACTACGACCTTCAACTTTATCCCTCCTTTAAAACACATGCAACCAGTCTTTACATTCATCCCGTTTGAATGCAGGCCATCTTTCTCCCTCCTAGAAAAAAAACTTGGGTCAGGGACATATCAGCTTGCTGCTTAATGGGCAAAGCAATATAATGCCTTTCCTAATTCAGACCACATGGGAGAATGGATTCAACTATTCGGCAAAATTTATTATATTCCCACCAGAATAATGCTCGGTCCATGTCAAGAATAATATTTGTATATGATATATGAATAGATATTGTGGCGTTGTTTGATCAATATAATCAACACTACCTAGCAGATCAAGGCTTTGATTGATGTTTTCACTGTACTACCTTATACCAAGGCAGAGATTGGGAAAGCTGGCTGATAGTTTATAGAAAACAACGGAAATACTAATTTTGAGGCTTCACTCAACTTGTTTTGCAGGGAGAAGCAGACCCTTAGATAGTTTGATTGCAATCCAAACAAGAATAGCTAATCTTAATCATGATTATAAATATGATGTCTTTGAAAAGGATTTGGTTGATAGTTTCGAGAAATTAAATTAGAGACAGAAAAGAAAATGTACAACTCGAAGAAAAATGAAATAGGAAATAACAATAAAATCAGAAGAAAAGGTTCAGTACCATGAATTGAAGGGAGCATTCTCATGAAGGATCAAACCAATGTATTTATTAATTAAAAGAGACAACAAGGAGAATGGCATTTGAAGCAAATACTCTTAAATACTTCAATCAGCTAACAGGTGAGTTAATTGGACATTAATTATGCAACCGATACTCAAGATTGTAATAACCAATAACCAGCACCAACAAACAAACAAACAAAAAATAGCACAATCGATTTAAATCACTGTTTCATTTCATCCAGTTAAAAATTTCCAATTATGCCCACCCTGACTTGGGTATTTTCAGAAGCAAAACTAAGAAATACAACATAAATAACAGAAAGTTATAATCCATAGTTGTATCCCAAAGCAATTAATGTCTAAATGTTATATTTTGATTATTATAATAGAAGTAATCTACAAGACATGAAGACAATGCTGAAATGGCAAGCATTTAGATATGACTCAGAAGTAAAAGGCAAGGCAAGGCAAGGCAACTAGGTGAAAAACAATTAACTATACATGCAAATATGCAATATAAAATACTACCTCCATATATGACTTCGGATGAGGAGGACCTGATGGTTCAACAGGCGCAGGTGGGGATAATGATCTCACTGCATACGACATTCTAATGATCGGTAACATAATTCAGAATAAGGCTAATTTAGTTAAGATCTAATAATCAATATTACAACCTGAACGCAAGTCATAGTCCGCCTTGCCATTCGCAACCAGTTGCTGCATGTATTTAAAATAAAATATGCCGGCAAAAGTTAAACATAAGACAACTCAAATCAGGATCAGAAAAAGTGTGCAAAAATTTTAATATAAGAGAATGAGACAGTCCCCTGAGTTCTATTTATATCTGACCTTCAAACTTGTTTGACTGACTCGGAGATCTTCTTGCCCTGAGACAGATATCATAAGGTACATTTTATTCCATAATTTGGTAGAAACAGATATTCAACAATAACTTCAAAATTCTAAATAACTGGTAAACAATTCCAGCATAAATACACAATAATTTCTGACATGATGCCACCAAAATTTATCAGGAAGCCTAAAACAGTTTTATGAAATCAAATTCAAGGGAATAAATGGGTTTCCTGATACAGTCATAAAACTCGTCAAAGCTATTGGTCAGCATGAACCGCCAAGTTGTACTCTTAAGGGGTTATACATAACAAGTTCCCCAATTACACAGCCACATGCTTTATTAACAAATACACAAGCTCTATTGGCAAGTCATAAATGAAAACCAAAATAAAACATTCAAAGCATTGGAAACTTTTCAGGTCAGCCCAATCTATTAAATAGCAATGCCCCATTACCTTCCAATCTTCTTATTGCATTTGTCATTAACTTCATTTCTTGTACTTGCTTATCTAAAAGACCCACAACTTCCACAAAGTATTTCCTTTCTGCAAAGTATAAATCAGATGTTGCAATGACAATGAGCCAATAATTACAGTAATTTCTCAGAATAAAAGATGCTCAGCAAGAGTAGAGGTATCAAATCAAAACGAAGACATTTTATATAATGCAAATTAAAGTTCCATAAAACCCACCTTCACCCTTTGAAGCCAGCATTTCTTGGCTTGCTTTTGCCACATCTGCAGCTGCTGCTGCTGCTGATTTAGCAGCTTGAGCGGCTTCTTCAACCAAAGTTGGTTTGTTGTCAGTTTTCTTTGATTGTTCATCATCTTCGTCTAAGACAACCTTGCGTATCCATGATTTTAATCGAGGAAGAAGTGATTTCTAAAACATGAAGTATGCTTAAAGTTCAGAAGGATAAAAAAAAATGTGATAAAACTTGTACATATAACAAAATATCAAGTACAAGAAAGGAAAACAAACTGAAAATAACACTCAACCATTAAGATACTGATTTACATGGCATCATGCATAACAGTTGGTGGTAATACCTTAATTATTAAAACTGTTCCAGCACCTGAAGCAGTCAGGAACCCAACTAGCATAAGGGCATGGGACCAGTGAAATCTGGTTCGTGATAAGACTCCAGATGAAGTATTAACACCAGTAGAAGCAGGTAAAACTGGCTGCAAAGTTTGCTGTTGGGTTTGTTGCTGAACGTTTGATGGTGATTTCAATTGCCCATCTGTTAGCATTATAAAGCCATGTTTAAAATGTAACTGAAGCAAGAACACATCTAGTTTATTCGAAACTAATCCAATAGAGATTTCACGAGCAATCTGACTCAACCCAAAGGACAAGTACAATATTTGAATGTTTCACCTTGAGTTACACCAGATGTCTGCACAGTTGGAGCTGAATCCTGTGATATTTAATCAAGGTAAGGATTAAAAAAGATGAACATTTGGGAAACTGACTGAAAGATAATTAATTTACAATAAAAAAGCCCTGGCTTACAGGCACACGCCGAAAGGCTTCATCAATCTCCTCCTTCGTAAGACCCTTCTTCTCCAAAAATGACCGCCTGTACATGACGGGCGAACCTTTAACTTTTGGATGTGATAGAAATTTCACAGCATTCTGAACTTGTTCTTCCCGCAATGGTTCTGAGTTCACAAAGACTGATGTAGATGAAATGGGTTTAACAGACTCATCTCCGGCATTTTGCTGATCCATGTTTGACGGTTGGATAATTTCAGCACCTAAATCTCAAAAAAGAGAGTCAGCAAATCAATGTTATTATAACCAAAACAATATATCTGGCAACTTATCTGTAACATTCTGCTAGCAAATCCTATCAACCAATCAAGGAAAAATTCAACAACGGTACAGTAAAATGATGACAGCAACATAATCTTTGGTATAAGAAAAATAAGGAATATGTTGAGAAATATAATTTATCATTACATGTCGGTTGCTTCATTTAGTCATCACCAGTAGTTCACCCCAGTAAAAGGTATTAGTCTTGTCATGATATTGTTTAAGTATATAACTAACGATAAAGTTGTTGAGGTTTGGCATTAAAATTAATCAGAGCATCATTTGTGAAATACATTTTCTCATTTCTCTTGATGGTCTTGTGGTTTTCTCTTTTCCATGCAATCCTCGTAAAGGTTAAAAAAAGTCTTGGAAAGTTGCAATCAAAATCCTCCATAAACGTACAATACAAATAAAGTTGTAGCTTCCTTGTTTTCCTTGGATTAGAATAGCATGGAAAGTATATATAAATTCCTCATAGACACCTACACTTTATCCCATTGCAAGTTTTATTATGATCGGTCTAAATAAACGAATCCACCTTAGGTGTCGTAAAGGGCCTGTGAGAATAATGTATGTGTAAATATCATTACATTTATCAGCCATGCTCCAAAATAATAAACATAATTACTAGCCTAAATTTGCTGTCATCGGCAGAGCCTGTCTTTTACAGATAAATTCGAATGATTTCTTTTCTAGATAACTCAAAATGAATTAGAGTATATTTGAAAAAACTAACTACATTACATAAAATATCATGAATAAATAACCTATAACTTTAAAAATAAACGGGGTTACAGGAGATCAATTTAAACGAGGCACATTGAAATTATCCAATTGAAACGATATAAAGAATAGAGGACATGAACATTTCCAATTGAAATGAAGATCAGTGTTGTTGACTAAGCTAAAGAAATCAAGACAGCATCAAAATTATGCAAGTTGTAGAAAAATTAAGAAAAGCAGATTACAATTCACATAAATATCACAACCACAATATTCTACATTCCCAAAAAACAGATTACTAGATTACTAAGTTATATGATCCTTCCAAACTAAAGTAACGAACAGACTCCAAGAGAAAGTATGTTTTCCCTAATATTCCATATGGACTGTAGAAATTGTCGAGACGCTTCTTAAAAATAATAAATTGAAATGTTTGGAAAGTAAAAATAAAAAATTTCTTTAATGATCCCAAAACACAACTACTTCAAGAATCGGAGAAACCGAGAAACAATATGAGACTGCCATGGTGTTGTTGGTTAATCACCAGACAGCTGAGTTGTTAACCTTATAACCTCGGGAGTGTCAGTTTGATTAATACATATCTCCCTCTTCCGGAATTAAACAAAAAGTGCAACACTGAGATAAATCGATAATCATGTACAAGAATTTCGTATTTAAAAAAAGCAAAAAAGTGTTATCAAAAGTAGAATCGGTAAGATACTCTGATTTGATATTACGGATTGAAAAGAGATAGAAATCAAAACCTTGATTTTCATCAGTGGCGGTGGGAGATGGAAGAGGTGGTGGTGGTGATGGTGATTGGGTTGCCATGAATGAAGCCACTCACTCAATCCTTCCTTAGAGATAATTTTACAGTGAAGTAAGTGAGTGGATTTTGTTGAATAAAACAAAGAGAGTTTGGGTTTTATTTTATTTCTACTTCTCCGAGTATATCATCTTGTTGTTTCTTCTACTTACGCTTCATCTCATCTATGATCTATCTATTCCATTCCACATCTTTTTTCGTGTTTTTTTACGTCTAGTCAACTAAATATTTTTATTATTCATTTTTTTATTAAATACTCAAATTTCTCCATTACAATTAAAGATGACGTCATGTGAACGTAAGTAATTTTTAATCTTGTAAGTACAGCCGAGTTTTGTTGCCAAACTTCTTGAAACAGGGAAAAAAAAATTCAATCAACTTCTATTTTAATCACAGCGGATCCATCTAACATTGTGGATCATTTTCATCAGTTTGGTTCTTCATCAGGTTTTGCAAAATCTAGATGTTCTTTCATGCATTTGATTTGGTTTTTTAGCACTTGAGTGATATAGAAGGAAAGAAATTATAGAATATTATGTGGTAAACATAATTCTTTTGCACAACTTCTGGAGAATGTTAAGCTTCTTTTCTTTTGGTTGTTTAAAGCTAAATTTGTTATTTTTCATTATAACTTTCATAATTGGTGCCAAAACTCTTTTTTATGTGCGGGTATTGGCTAATTTTGCTTCTTGTTACTAATGTTTGGTTGTCTTGTGTGATACACCTTGTGATGGGAAGATAGTCCTATGATAATATTAATATCATTTTGATTTCTTAAAAATAAAAATCACATATTATAGTTTCCTATATATTTATGGATGATAGTTGTTAAATTAAATATTTTTTTTTTGATAAATTAAATTAAATATTATTAATTGTTGTGTCATTTCTTTTTAAATATCATGTTGTGTCATTGTCTAATCTATGACGTGAATGTGGTAGATTAGATATCGTAGCATAATACTCCATTCATCATTTTTTATAAACATCATTTTACATTCAAAAAAGAGTTAGCTTATAAAAAGAGAGGGAGATGATATGATTCTATATGTGGTATGCAGATGATATGATATGATTCTATATGTTAGAAAATCATGCTAAATATTAAATGTTCCATATTATAAATATTAAAAGAAAAGAAAAAAAGAGATCAAAACATGTCAAAATCTTATAATTAATCTGAAAAAGGAAGAATGTGATTAATTACATTGTATCTACAAATAACACAGCATAATTTAGTACAAATAAATCATTAAGCTCCAATCATTCAATTTCAGTCCCATAAAACTACCACAATGACCAGTTCTTAATCAATTATGCTTATTACCTAGCTTTTCTAGAGCTACATTAAAGCATAGTGTTTCATCATTAGTCCTCATTGACAAGGTTGTTTATAGTACTAGCATTAACATCAAGAAGAATCTCAAGTGACTTGGTTTTTCTGCTCCGAACTCTGCCTGTTTCCTTCAACAACTCATCCAACCTTCTCTTCTCATCAACAACATCAAAGTGTGCTGTCCCAAGTTTTTCCTCCCTCACAACTACAATGTACTCCATAATATCAATTGCATCGTCCACCCTGAAATAGAATATCATAGTACATGAACAAAATAACTTTCACATAATCATATGCAATATCAAACAATAATATTTGCAAACAAACAAGGGTATATAACAAAAATAAAACAAAAAAGGACAGTCACAAACTAAGAATGGATACCTGCCAGTTGCATCATATGTGCCAGCAAGATTGCTATATACTCCAAGAGTTTCAGGGTGATAAGGACCATACTCTTGTTCCAAAACAATCTTTGCTTCTTCAAATAATTTGACAGCCTCACTCAAGGCATTAAGTTGCACACAACAAAGGCCCATTTGATTAAGAACAAAACCAAAGAAAGCCGATTTTTTCTCTCCCGTAGCTCGAAGCTTTGAGACAGCATTCTTGAAAGCATTGTAAGATTCAGTCTGGTTTCCCAACACATAGTATATGACCCCTATTTGAGCTTCAATTCCTGCAATTGTGTTCTGTTGGCCAGGGGCATCATTATGTATCTCTAGCGCCTTGTGTAGTAACTCAAGTGCTTGTTCAAGCTCATTCATTGACTCGTAAATAGCTGCAACATTCACAAGACCACTAGCAATCTCCTCAGAAGGGACACCGGGCATGGGATTTTCATAGATTTTAAGTGCATTTTCACAATATGATTTTGATTCTCTTATCTTCCATGTCCTATTATACAACTCAGCCAAACGTACAAAGACCGATCCAACCGAAGGATGATTCCCTCCTTTGTGAGTCTTGAAAACCGCTAACGCCTTTTTGTACGCCAAGATGGCCTCATCGTATCGAGCCAATGATAGGAATGTGTCTCCAATGCTGCAATCAACAGATGCCACTTCCACTTCTTGGCCATTTGATACCATTGCCATACTTGCTAAAACAAGGTGCTCTAATGCTGCTTCATGATTTCCATTAGTTTCACATATAAGACCCATCAACCTTCTATCTGCCGCCTCTTCAAGAGAAGAGGGTGAACCATTTTCTCTATGAATATCAAGAGCAATTTGACACAACCTCTCTGCCTCATCAAATTGCAATGCTTGAAAATTAGCTTCTGCTACATACCTACAAGTTTCACCAACTCTTGGATCAGTTACTCCCAAAACCTTTCTTTGTACTTCCAACCCATTGTTGTAACACATAATTGAGTTCTCAAGTTGGCCTAGCATAGCATAAGTGTCTCCAAGTTGCATGTGACTGGCGAATTTCGCAATGGCATGTTGCTGGCCTTCCTCAATGACAGGAATTTCGATTGATCGCTCTAAAATTGAAACTGCCTCATTATAATGACCCAAACTGCAATATATTGCTGCAGTAACATGTAAACACATAACCAGATCCAAACTCGGTTTCCCATTCGCAGATTTCTCAAACAAGTTCATCGCTTGAAGCGATAACTCAAGAGCTTTCCTCGGATTCTCTCCTAATGAAATCAAATCCCTTGCTTTCTTTAGTAAAAATGGTCCAAGCTCAAGATTATCAAATGTTGATTCCTTAGAATCCTCGACTCGACTTTGTGACCTTGGTCTTCCAATAGAAGCATTCTTAGGTTTTACCACACGATTAATAACTGTTGTACTTTGTTTTCTCAAAGGATTATTTCCATTCTTCCTTTCAACAGGAGGTTTTGTAGGAGGACCTTTTTCCTTAGCTCTTGATTTTGATGGTGTTTCACCGCTAGAATCCCTCACTATCTTTTTCACCATTTCCTCTTTCACTACCTCCATTTTCCTCATTTGTTCTCCACTAATCTGGCTAAATTCTGAATCAGTTAAAGACCAATCACTATCAGATCCAAAGCTTTGACTTGAGCGTGTTTGACGAGAACGTCTTGCATCATGTACAATTTCATGAAACCTCTCAACACTTTTAGGTGTTTGTGGACTCGATGGTATTTTTGGTGAATTGATTTTATTATAGATGTTCTTAGAGGGTGAAGGGTTCTCAAGTTCATTCATTTTATTTCCTTCAATTGGAACAATACCTGGCATCTTTGATTTCCTAGGAATCAAAGAACCTACAAAAATAAATCATGGTTAAGAATCTACAAAATAAAACCTCCAAAAACATTTACGAATAATAATAAAAAAACACATGTTATAAGATAAATGCATGCAAGGGTTTATATCATTGATTAATTAATAAGTTAGAATTGCATGTTACGATAACTTTTTTTGACAAATGAACAATATGAACAAGGTTTATGATTAATTAAAAAAACACATGCATAACCATGGATGTACAAAAATAAATAGATGAAAGGTAAGAAAATCAATAAATATAATATTCCAAATTGCCATTTTCTGATATTGGGATTGGAATGCATTGAATAGAAGACAATGGATTGAAAGAAAATAAATATGAGAATAAATACCTTAACAACAATGAGCACCAAACCAAGAGAGAGATATGGAGCGGAGATAAAAACCAGAAGGGAATGTAAAATAAGAAGAAGGATTGAAATCAAAACAAATTAAAGAAAAAATATATAAAAATAGAGGTTTTTTGGTTTTGCAGAGTTGGAATGGAACTTCTTCACAAACCAACCAACTGCGCGCAACCTGCAACGGTCTGTGATCCTCTGCTTTGTCATTTTTCCCCTTCCTCTAACTCCCAATGCCACATGGCATTCCCACATTTCAATTTATTTATTAAATAAATATAAGGTAAATATAAACCCTTCTTTTTTTCGTTACAAGTGAGAGAAAAGGGAGAAAAAAAAGAACAAGAACAAAAACTAATAATAAAGGACACACTCTTTGGGTGTCCGACCAAGACAAACTAGGAAAAATTCATTAACAATGATCAAAGAGTCTACACAGTTAGTTTTCATCTATCTAAGGATATACGCACAAGCATTCATTTCACAAGAGTATGTTTCAAAACAAAATCCAATCATTCTTTATGTAATCTTTGATTGTCTCCACCATATTGGCATTATAGTGATATCGATGTGTACCAATAGTCATCAACTTGACCACAAGAAGGGATTTAGAATAACAAAGGACTTTTCTAAAACCCGCTTACCAACGTAACTTGATGCCGATTAAAAGGGCTTGAACCTTTGCATGTAACAAGTTCGACCAACCAACACTTCTATAAAAACAAAAATGGAACTTTCCCTCGTCGAGATAAACCTTATAATAATGCTATTTAAATTATCAATTAAAAAAATAAATAAAATTCCACAAAAATAAGAACAATACAAAGCAATGAGAATCCACAACAATAAAAATAAAGGTGTTACTAAAGAATGTTTTGGTGGAACTCTTTAAGGATTTTTAATAAAAAAATTATTCTTTAAAAAAATTAAAGATTCAATTCCCAAGACAATACATACAAAGATTTTGAGAAAATATTATCGTTTAAGATGCTTAAAGAATACCCTCATAAGCACTAGTTATCACATTTATATAGGACACTATAGAAACAACCTTGTTTTAACCTTAAATATAAAAAAATAAAATGTGTTTTGGTGTGACACTTTTTCTTTCAATTTTACTATTCACTTAATTACTTATTACCATTTTATCGTTAATTGGTTTTTACCATTTTATTGTTCATTGTCAATAAAAACAAAAAGACAGACAAATTATCGCCAATAATAATGTATAAAGTGGATACACCTTTTCGAGCTCAATTTTTCTTTCATTTTTATCATATATTAAACTATTTTATCATTTTATTAATATCATTCAAATTATCAATTAAAAATTAATTAAATCTCATTAAAATACACAACAATAAAATGACTACTCCTTCCTAAACTCTAGCCGTCACCATCTTTCTTCTTATTATTTACAAAGAGGGTGATTTAGGGTCCATTTTGATCTAAAATCACTCATCCGAATTGTTTTTTTCGTTCTTTTTTAGATAAATAATTGATTTTCTCATAAATTAATGTTTATGATTAATATATTTTTAATTTTAAGAATATTATAATTACTTAGATTAAATTTGAAGAATTCATATGAAAAAAAAACATCTATCTCTTTCGTTTACTTTTTTTAAACCCCTCCGCTTGCAAACAAAGTCTTAGGGTCCATTTTGATCATAGTTAATTATAAAAGCTTCAAAATTACTGTTTTTTTATGAAACAAAGTTTTGAATTATCAAAAAACAAGCATTGGAGAAGCCATGCCAAGCACGCGCCTCAACGTTGGTAATTGGCAATATAAAACAGAAAAACGGTTAAGTTAAAAACAAAAAAAGGAAAATTGACGGCTGTGGGATTTGAACCCACGCCCTTTCGGACCAGAGCCTAAATCTGGCGCCTTAGACCACTCGGCCAAACCGTCTTGTTGTGCTATTGATTCCATCTTTTAATATATAAACATTTCTGTGTTATATAAATATATATTGAGGATTAAAAAGATTTCAACTTTTTTTTTCTTTCTAATATAAACATTTCAACTTAGCCAACTTTATTGATTCGACTAAATTGCATATTTGGTGCCTTAACTTATTTGTTGTTTTTATTTTGATCTCATAACTTATTAACTTTACGTTTTGGTTCTTTAACTTATACTCGATTAGTCAAATAAACCTTTGCTATTAACTTTTTTCAAAAAGTCGTTAAAATTCATCACATTCATCTTCAAACCGTAAAAAATTCATCACCTTAATCATCTTCTTTCATGACCTTCATCAACAAACCAAGAAAAATTTAAAAAGGCTTACATTGAACTATCAAGATAAAAAATTTCCCCTTTTCTAAAATCAATTGATAGTTTCTTCGATCAAAAATATCGTATTTAGTTTGAGTCTCAGCTACGACTCTCAAGGTGTCATTGAGTAAAAAAATGTTTGATGAACTAAAGTTTATTATATCTTAGGCCCTTTGTATTTTATTTTTAAAAAAGGTGAAAAAATTTGTTTTTTGAAACCATCAGTTTCTTAAAACAAGAAAACTATTCAGCAATAATTGATGAACTGATAAATGCAAAGCAAGTTTTTAAAAAATAAAATAGAGAGAAACAAAGAAATGGAAGATAAGTACAATTAGTTTATCTAAGATTTAATTTATTATAAGATATAATAAAGTGAATTTGAATAAATTTCTCAAATATCATTTATTAGAAAAACATAAAAAAATTATTTAACAATGAATATATTTTAAACAATAACTTGTTCCATAAATTTAAATGCACTTGTATTTCAATTCTTTAAAAAACCTATCATTTATTTTTCCATAAACACTTATAAGAACTTTAAAAATTGCTCTTTATAGCGAATTTTTGGCAAGGGAAGAACTATATATAATTTTCTTCTAATTAAAGGCTCTGTAAGCTAGAAGTTAATACAAATAGCACCATATTAGTCCTTCCTGGAATTGGTATAATACAATTATCGTCATCCTAAGCTTTGCTATAAGTGAACTCATTACCAGCATTACATGTTGGTAAGCATTTCACAAGCATATTACTTGAACTTGGTTTGTAGGTAGAGAAAAATTCTGGATCCTGCTCGAGTGAGTCGGTATATTTCTCCAAAGTTGAGACTATCTCGGTAAAATGTGGCCGTTTATTTGGATTGCTTGACCAACACCTCTTGATGAGATTACTAATTGCCACTGGACAGTCAGATGGTAATGGAGGTCTTGCATTCTGCACAAATTTTCAAAAATTGAGTTTATAGAAATGCACAAAATGAATGTCTACAAATGTACATTAGATGATTAATTATGTTCCATAGGATCCCAATATGGCACTGCATTAACCATTTAAATTACTGTTGAAATTTGTTATCAAACTTGTGTGTCAAAATAATAGAGCTCTAAAGTAAATCAGGAGGTATGCAATAGCAATACCTTGTGAGTTACTGCATATGCTGCTTGTTCTGGTGTCATGTTATCAAATGGTGTGAGTCCTGTAATTAGCTCCCAAAGAACTATGGCAAAACTATACACATCTACTTTCTTTGTATGACGTTTTTCTCTGATCATTTCGGGCGCCATCCAACGGTATGTTCCAGTGAATCCTTTCGCGCTGCCGCATTGTGATTCTAAACATGAGATCCCAAAATCTGCCACTTTTACACACATATCTTCATCCAATAGTAGATTTTCTGATTTGAGATCCCTATGAAGTATTCCTTGAGAATGAAGATATTGCATTCCTCTTGCAATGTCAAGGGCTAATTCAAGAACCAGTTTGAGAGGAACTGAATGTGGTCCTTGTTGTTGAAGGTATTTTCTCAGTGAGCCTCCAGCCATGTATTCAGTGATTATACAGAACACTGGAGGTTTCTTACAAGCTCCAACAAACTACAATGATCAATCAAAGATTCAAAATGTTAATAAATGTGGAAACATACTCAACATTAACTGCATAGTACTTCATCAACTTCGGAAGAGAATGAATTCAACAACTAAAAGAAAATCACAATTGTTTGCTATACATGAGATGGATAGCATAAGGGCCATTTTCGTTAAACAGTTTAATGAGCAATTATCATATAAGTGCTTATGTATAAGCTATTGTTGCATCAAAGAAAGGACAGTGTCAAACTATTTTAATGTAAGCAATGAACTATTTTCATAAGTTATTCTGATGAATTTATGAAAATTAGATGAAAACAACTTATGAACATGTCATGAGTTGCTTCCGTAAACTCTCCCAAACAGTCTTACAGATGCTTATGCCAATAATTACTCTCAAATAAGTCAATCAAATTCCAAACATGCCCTAAATCAAAGATGAATCAAGAAGTGGTAGCAAAGCACATGGTTACCTCAGCAGTAACGGATCCAAAAAGCATCTTGGGTTTGAAGCTATAGATATATCTGTTTAATATAGTGTCACTTAAAATTAAAATAACACTACATGCAAGGGCTAAAGACTGGATGTAAAAATAAATAAAAGACAGTTAATTTTCTGACCCTTCTTTCTTCTAGCGCGGCCTATTGGGATTATAAAATCCGAAAACATGGAGGGGTGTTTAAACATGTTTTGGAGGGTGTTTGATGTTGTTTGGATTATAAAATCCGAAATCCGTATGACACACGAGAAAGTAGTAGGGTGGAAAAAGAAACTGATAAAAAAGGAACCTTGGGACCAAAGAAACCATTCAAAATGGTGGAACTAAAAGCAAAAACAGTTAAAAGGAACATACTCAAAACAGATAGTATATAATAAAAGGATGTAAACCATGAAAGTCATCAAAGTCAGTCTCATAGTTCTAAATTGCGGTCTGCAAACTAAGTTGTGGCCACACTATAAAGGTTTCAGAGGTCTCTGCAACGTCATTGCAAATGAAATTACGGCTGCATATGCCTGTATTTTGTTGCAATATTAAGGTTCGCAACTACGATCATGACTACAACCACAATTTCTAATTATGGTTGGTATATTCCATATATAAATAGAAATGATCGAAGAAACAGAACTTACAGAAATGATATTTGGATGGCGCAAACGAAACAGCAAAGCAACCTCAGAAGTAAAGTGTTTCTCAAGCAAAGCAGCCAATTCCTCATCCTCTTCTGGTTGACTAACAAGCTTAATAGCAACATCCATGTTCTTATAGATACCTCTGTAGATCCTACTATGTCTCCCAGAATCAAATTTGGCACCAATGAATAACTGAGACATATCAGCATTCCAATCATCTTGTTCATTTCCCTTTATGGCTGCTCCAGAGGAAGTTAGATACTTTGACCATGACACAGCTCTCTTGTATTCACCTAGTGAAAGTCTTCTCCCTGACCTCACATTGTTAGAAATTTCTTTTAACCAATGCAAATTCTTCATGCTTCAAATTTAACTCTTATAAGATTTTAAACCAAATTTCCAAAACTAGACTAATTTTTTAAACACAAATGCATCATTTGCATGGTATATAACCAGTTAGAAAAGAAGAAACCAACTGCAAATGGAAACCATTTCATTCTCTTATTGTGTAATAAGAGTGTAAACAAGAATATAGTATTATATTATATTATAGGAGTAGTTGTTTTCATTAGGAAAGCACATAACATAAGTAATGAAATTGAGAATGGTATTAATTATTATTGTTAAGCAGTGAAAGGGCAAAACTGCAAAGAGCTGGCTCTTGCCACCACCTTGTAATAACACTGACAGTACCATCTCTACGTTCCCAACGTGCGTAGATATACTTCTCAGGAGACAAACTGGGTCTACTTGATCATGACCCCTATCTTACTCTTTCTTATGTTCTTACCTTCTCAATTAATTTAAAATTATATCTACAAAATTAAATTACGGATTTTCAAGTTTTTTTAATGACTAATTTGAGGCAAAATTCCCTTAATAAAATTTGATGCAATATTACGTAATTCATCCTTAACTTAATTTCATATAACACTTTTTTTTTATTTTTTTATTTAATCATTTATGTTATAAAATGTCAATATCGTTATCTTTTAACAAAAAAAATTCATAAAATTAATCGAAAACCCGATCATTAAAAACTCATAAAAAAGACACATAGTTTCATCAAAACTTCATCTACATTTTCTCACTCCTCAATCAATCTAACACTCCAACAACATAAAGGATCTTCATATTTTTTCACCATTTCTTCTTTGATTTTTATTCTGTTTTTTATTTGGTACCGAGTTGGAATTTTATTATGGTTGTTTTTTGGTTTTGGTTATTGCTGAGTTTGTTGATGAATGGAAAAAAGATGATTGAGGTGATATAGAAAAATGGATTTATGAGATTTTTTTTAATAAAATCTAGATTTTTAGGTTTGAACGTTGAAGATCTAGGTTTGTTTGCGAATTTGATGAGTTTTTTAATAAAAAAAGATAGGATGTTGACATTTTTCTTTTGGTGTTAACCCACCAATTCTCAAGAAAAAAGGATCATGGTAATCTCGAGTCTCGAGTTTGGTTAGGTAAATATAATTTGACCAAGAATTGTTTCGCCCTAAAATCAAATTCAGGTTCTCACGAACAATTGAACTCATTAACCACTTGAATTTTTTTTGAAGGAATTAACCAATTGAAATTAATTGTATGATTTAACTATGTTGATATTTTATGACAGACAAAAGCATTACCTGAAATTAAGTTAAATGACAAATTGTATAGTTTTGTTATAATTTGATGAGGTTTTTGATATTGCATTTACGGGAATTATATGACATATATTTTATAAGAAAAAATTAACAAGCCTTTAACAATATCTTTTTTTTGTCAAAAAAACAATATCTTATTTTAAATCTAAAAACAAACTTCTAACAGTATTTAGACATAATATTCTCAACCTAATCTTAGAAGTTATATGACATACGAGTATATTTTTTTTGAAGAAGCATAGGAGTATATTATAAGTAAAAACTAAAAAGTCTTTCATGATATCTTATTTAAATCTAAAAACAAACTTCTAACAACCTAATCATGGCAAAAAAAAGTACTAAATGCATAATTTTTTTTATAAGATAAGAAGTAGAAATTGGTAAAGTATATCATGAATTAATTTGAACAATTTTTTTTAACTCAATAGATAGATCTTAGAGACTAAATAATATGCCAATTTTTTTATTAGATTTAAATAGATAATATGATCACGTAATAACATTTTTATTTAAATAACTTATATTATCTCTATTTTAAAATATATGACAATTTTGATAATTTTCTTTATCTATTTATGATCGTTTTCAATTTTTCAACTCTATTTCTTTACAAAAATAACCTCTACTATCGCACGTCTTTACAAACGCAAAATATATTTATGCTACCTTGAGCCTGGTGTCTATGACTTCTTAGAGCATCTTCTTAGAACACCTTCAACCTTTGGGGACTTTGTTCGGTACTTTGAGGTTGGTAACTCAAATACCAAGTGATGGAATCAAGGACGGCCGACTAGACGAATTTAAGACTAGGTTAAGGGATCCCAACGCACCTGACCAGGGAACCTTAAACCATTGAAGGTGAGCATGGTGACCGATCAGGGCGCCGAGGTGTCATTAACAAATAGAATATTCGCCTAAATTTACGCCCTCTTTAGTTTTTGATCAATCAATTATTGGGGAGGCTAAGGAGCCGCATAAACCCCTAACAAGGGATTGATATAAAAGGAAAACATCGTCTACTTTAAGGTCGATGTTGAATTCTTTTTCTTCTAAACAAAAGAAATAGAGTGCTAACAAACATGTGACATAGCAAGACAACCGGTCTATGTTCATCCCCAAGCCTATCACCTATCATTTGTAACATCCTATAAAATTTATGGAATAATAAGAACTGATAAAGGAAGATTCAAACTTAAAGAGAAATAACTTTTGTCTCAATAAAAACTTTACCAAAAAAAACTCATTGGAATAAAACCTGAAGAATAAAAAAATAATCAACAAAATCTAAATTTTCGTAGTCCAATTGAACTCTCTTTTTTGTTTAAAACATTTATATTCCTATTTAACACGTCTAAAATACAAGTTGGAATATCATCACACCATTGAATATAGGAAACATGAAGACAACAACAGTCGTTTTATTTTGCAAATCTGATAAATGAAAAATCTTATAGCTTCGGGCAATTCATAAAACTAGTGGTTCAAAGAGGTTGGATACTACGCGCATACTTGCTAGTAATACTTATTTTAATACTCTTGCTAACATTCAATCTTTTATCGAGTGAAATATTTTATATTGGTTAATCCCATCATTTTATGTGAAAATCATTCATAAATAAAGTAGTGTGACCTACGTATATTTCACTTCATAAGAGAGTGCATGTTAAATTTTTTTTGTTAAAATGAGTACCGCTAGTATTATTCTTTTCCATAATTCCAAGTACAATATGATTAAAAGATAAATTAATTTTCTCTTCCTAATTATAAACTTTTTTTTAGAGGAATTAATTTGCTTTTTTTTTTACAGGAGAGAAAATAATTATAAACTGTTGGGATAAACTTCTGATTTGTGGTAAAAACTCAAGTGAATTATAAAAACAAAATGAAAGAACCAGAAGAGAAAAAAACTTAGACTATATTATTTCAAGTGCAAAAATAAACTTGAAAAATATATATAAACTTTTAGCTTTTTTCTGTATGCAGTAGCATTTAATTCTTTTTATCTTTTTGTGGTAATTGCATTGCACTGATTGAAGAGTAGTGTAGTGGATTTTTTATTGGCATTATTGTTGGTTTTATTTTCCACTGTACTGTTATGTACGAGTAATGAGGAGGGCCAGGGGGGTGTGTTGGATGAAACTCAAAGCATCCAAAATCGTAATTAAGGAGCGAAAAGCTCAGAACCATAAGCCTTGTCTGAGCTGTCT
>Ga0209282_1000575_pt1 | contig 17946 bp, 15 predicted proteins | sample Mtrugardesep15_FD_187529 | JGI IMG/M metagenome (GOLD analysis project Ga0209282, IMG submission 187529) | Root nodule microbial communities of legume samples collected from California, USA - M. trunc garden sep15 (SPAdes) (version 2) | ecosystem: Host-associated > Plants > Roots > Nodule...
AGTGCAGGTACCCAGTCTTAGTTGCGATGATGCGAGGATGTGTGAAGTTAGGGTTGCTCTGATATGTAACGGGATGGGGTCTTTTGTGGAGTCTATTCCTTTACGTATCGTGTTGAATAAATGATGTTGACTTTTGTGATGTAGAAACTTTAAAATTTTGAGACGTTTTTGCTGGCTTTTAAGCCAAGACATTTATGAGAAGAGACTATTTGAATTCCGCTGCTTAACTGAATGTTTTGTAATTTGATAAATTATTATCTAAGCTATTTTTAAAGAAGAAATGTGACACTCCTTTATGATGAATACTCTGATGTATGAATTATTTAATGAAATTTTTAAGACGGGAAATTGGGGTGTTACACCTTTTCTTTTTAACATCATCCCTTACCAAACTAACTTATAATACGGTATCTGCTATTAAGTTGCAACTTATAACAATGAAAACTGGATCTGTAGCAACAATTGTAAATCGATTATAACACAAACGAAATCATGAGGATTGATAAAATACTTAGCTTGGACTACAAAACCATCAACATAAAGGCATTAGATGATAACTAAAAGTACTTGCAACCAAAATAAAAACAATCCAGCAACATTGAATAAAGTTGCAATTTGAACATATGCAAAATTCCACATGACCAAAATTGCACAAATGCAAATTACACGCAACCAATCTCAATTTTGTTTGACGGACTCAACCTTCACACGGACAATTTTGATCGTAATTGGATCCAATGGAGCCGTAAAAACATGAAAAAAAATGTTATTTTAAAGTCCGAATGAACACATAGAATAAGCATCGAACATAAATAGATTACTAACCTTTCAAGGAATGCAACACCAACATGGTTTCAACATCATGTTCAGCCATTAGAGGTTTGATGATACATTGATAGAATTCGTTATAGTTGTATGTAAACTGCAAACAAAGGAGGGTGTCAACGCACGTGTATACATAGAGTGGAATGGAGAGTTTTAATCATAGTTATATGTGTACATAGAGGATGATGATTGGGTAGTTTGAATCTCATATTCATTGCATAAATGTATATCAAAGATCATGATAAATGCTTGAGTGTTTAATGGTTAGTTGGGAGTGATAGAAGTAAACATTCTTGTAATTATTGTTGTAGTTATTTGTATTTATTATCATTCATGTCTGTCATTATTTGTATCTATTCTCATTCATGATCGCATTAAATGATAGCAAGGGAGTGAAAACTTGGAGTGTTTAGGGCTAAATGCTAGCTTGACTCGTAGGGGGTTGTTATGGGATCTACGGCTGAGACGTAGGAGGTTGTTGACTGACTTGATTAGCATTAACTACGTCTTCAATTGCATTAAAAGTGTGTTATTCGTTTTCAATTGGCATTAACTAAGTTAAATGAGAGAAAATGAGGAGTTTGAAAATAGAGTTTGAATCAACGGGTGAGATTAGATTAGCAATAAATATATGTTTAGGAGGGATAAATGCTAGGGATTAGGGTAAATTGAGGTGAATTAGGGCAAATATGTTCGTTTCTATATGATATATACGGCTGAGAGTTTGAATCAATGGGTGTGATCAAGTGTGAAAATAGAGTTTGAACGGGTGAGATTAGATTAGCAATTAGTGCAGGGGGGTTGTTTACCGATTTGATTATCATTTATTACGTCTTCAATTGCATTAACTAAGTTATATGAGAGAACATTTTCAGAGTTTGAATCAACGGGTGTGATCAAGTGTGAAAATAGAGTTTGAACGGGTGAGATTAGATTAGCAATTAGTGTAGGGGGGTTGTTGACCGACTTGATTAGCATTTAATACATCTTCAATTGCATTAACTAAGTTATATGAGAGAACATTTTTAGAGTTTGAATCAACGGGTGTGATCAAGTGTGAAAATAGAGTATGAACGGATGAGATTAGATTAGCAATTAGTACATGTTTAGGAGAGAAAAATGCTAGGGATTAAGGCAAAGTAGGGTGAATTAGGGCAAACATGGTAGCCAACCAAGTCTAGCTTTTATAATAAAGGATAAGTGACATGAGTGATTGAATTTTTCTCTAGATGCTTCACGTTGAGCAGTGTGTAACAACCAATTTTTTTGTTAGATGTAAATTGATTGTTACCGAGATGTATCAATGATAACATGTTATGGCACTCTGAAGTTAATTCTATATCTGGTACTGAAAAGCCATGAAGTGGGATTTTCTATAGCAATTAATGTGATGAATAAGTCAGCATCAATTAATGAATTTGAATTTGAAATTCAAATGAGGAGTATAGGTCATCAACAATTAATGTGATGCTAAAGGAGGGAAATTTTTAGGTTAGAATTAGAGTTAAGTATAGCTTGACCAGTTAAGATTTATAAATAAGATATAGTTTTTATAAATTTGATTTTAATTAAAATTATAAGGCTTAACTGAACTTTTTGCCCCTTAAGTTTTGAAATGTTACGATTTTGGCCCCCTATTAAAAAAATGGCAATTTTGGCCCCTTTCGTCAAAAAATGGCTGAGAAGATGCCACGTGTCCCAAAAAAGGGGTCATAATCGCAACTTTTTGTAAAGATAAGGGGTCAAAAGTGTATATTTCCCTTATGTTAGGGGGTCAAAAAAACATATTTTCCTAAACATGGGGGGGTCACTTTAGCCATTTTTTTAATAGGGGGCCAAAATCGCAACAGTTCAAAACTTAAGGGGCAAAAAGTGCAGTTAAGCCAAATTATAAATATAGATATTTTACACATTAATATTGCAACAAACTAAACTTATCTTTTTCAAAGACACCAATGATATAATATAACAAATATAATATCCCTTCAATAAGAAAATTGACCTATCCTTTATAAAAAATAAATAAATAGAGCTATCCATTTTATGACGACGAACAAAATTGACTGGCGCATTAACACATTGTCAATCTCTGCTTTGACAAAATAAAACACAAGCCTTTTTTTCTTATAACATTATAATAAGGAGCGGAAACCACAATCGTCACAACTTTTCTTCTTATTGATCTACTAAGGAGGGGTGATTTAGAATCAATTTTGACATGAAATCACCTATCTGAATTGATTTTCTTTCTTTTTTAGTTATATAAGTGATTTTTCACACATTTTCAGCTTTCTTTCGTTGGTTTTGTGATTTCGTTGTCTAGCACGACTTTGTTTATTTTTTTCCGTATTTATGTGGTGTGTTTTCGATTTCCCGTCATAGAGCAGTGTGTATTTGATTCAGGTTGAAGGATTAACTTTGATCAAGTGCAAATTCAATCAATGATTTCTCTGTCGTCAATGTTGTAGATATGGAAACATGAGTATTTTAGTGGCTTGAATATAGTCACATTTGGAAACATGAGTATTTTAGTGGATTAACATGGATGTTGTGAGTTTGTCCGCAGATCCATCATGTTTGTTTTTAACGATTTTGAATTTTTATTGTATCAATTTACTCTATCAATTTGAATGAATGAATATCGTTTATTTTTGTAAAATAACCAAAACACAAGTCTATAGTTAAGCCAAGATAACATTGTGAATATGGATCTTTTTTTTTTTTATTTCTCGTTCAATCAAATAATTTTTTCCCAATTTCAAGAACAATAATAGTTTTCCCTTTCAAAGGCTAAAATTAAGGTATATGAAACCATTTTAATTTTCCAGAAAATTATAACAAGGAAGTATGCTCATTGCCTCATAGTTAATTAGACGATCATATCATAGAATTAGATTCATAATCCAATATTATGATATACAAAATATAATTTTTTTTTTTGAAAGAAAAATATAAAATTTTATTGATATGATAATAAGGCATACATGAGAATGATGCTATAAAATCACATAATATTTAAGCATTAACATGTGTAAAGGAAACGAGTTTCTTGAAATGCTCTGATGGCTTCTCATACACAATAGCTTCATAAGAGTCAGGCTTAGACTCAGATCCATGGATGGCAGAAATGGTGAGACGGTAGTTGGTCCCTGCAACAACTTGTGATTCACCCTTGACGACCTTCTCGAACTTCAGGTCTGTCCCTTTTTGCTTGTCATACTCGGTAACGGCAAAATTGGCGATTTCGATCACATGTGGATCATTGAGGTCCTTGATGGGGCTATAACCACCTGGTAAAGCTTGATTCTTGGCCGCAGAGGCCAACAAAACAAGGAGGAGAACAACAAGGGATTGAAATTTCATGTTGCTTGTGTTGTATTGTTATCTTTTCAAACTTCAGAAATCACAATGGTGTGAGTTTGCGTTAATCTGTTGGTTGCTTGGTTATATATATATATTGCATAAAAGTTATGCTAATGGGGTAATATATCTTTTTACTAGTGAAAATAAATGAAATTAATAAAAAAGTTTAAACTTGGTCAAAAAAATAAAATTAAAAGTTTAATTCTATTTTATTTTATGAAATAAGTCAATTCACTTTTATTATCAAATACATTATTGAAAGATTTTATTACCAAATACATTGAATCTCTTTATAATATATAGTAGCATTTAATATTTAGATCCTCTTAAAAAATATTTAATATTTATTTATACCTCCTCTAAAATAAATATTTTTTATTCATACCAATAAATAAAGGATATACACCGAATTAGAAGCAATATTATACACGTAAAAACAAATCTTATTTATGGAAAATATTGTATTTTGTTGTAATAATTTTTTTTTTCTTCTGTGGTGTCCGGGGTTCGAACCTGAACCTTGCATATATTATACATTGTTCCACGATGACTAATATTTTTTCTTCTAATATTACTGTTCACATAATCAATTATTTTTTATTTTTTTTTATTTTTATTTTTTATCATTTTATCGTTCCTTATCAATAAAAACGGAATGACAAAAGATGGGCACTGACATACTCATCTTGACGCTGGTATTGCATAAAAGTTATGTCTAGTTAGGAATATATTTTTTTACTAGTGAAAATAAGTCAAATTCTATCAAAGGTTTAATTCTATTTTATTTTATGCAAATAAATCAAATCACTTTTTTAATTATATGGCATCTATTTATAATATATACAGTGTAATATTTAATATATACACAATCAATATTTAATAACCTTTTAAAAAAAATTCAATATTTAATAAATATAACAATTAATAGTCGGGTATTACATTGAATATAATATTAAGGTAAACTCAAATATTTCAAAAAAGAAAAAGAATATTAAGGTAAATGTTTTGAACCGGCCACAAGACCACTCACATGACTACACGTGTACAATAATACGCCGTCTTAAAGCTACACACTCAAGGGAGCACGCCAATTTGCATGCACCGTGTCACATAGGAGTACGCCTCGTGATGGGATCACGCTAACAGGGGCGAACCTAGACATTTGATATTTGTGTGACAAAACTTTCAAAGCAACTATATATAGTATAGCAAAATGGTTTGGGTGAGAGCATTTTACCATGGTGTTACAGGTTCAATTCCATCTAACACCCTTTTTAATATTAATAATTTTAAAAACAAATTTCAAAACTACAACTCATCGGGATTTGAACTGCAACTCATCGGGATTTGAACACACGACCTACGAATCAACCTTCAAGCATATACCGCTAGGCCAAGAAAGAAACTATGACATGTTGATGACTTATACTATATATATAATTATTTAAGTCAAGTATATACAAAAAAAGGGAAATAATCTGGTGTGCCAGCTGCCATACCATGCCTTATGGTGGATCCGTCCCTGACGCTACACGTGTCCTTCCCCGCTCCTAATCATACGTCGCATAACCCGAAGACAGTTATCCCCAACGCGCGCCTATATAAGGGTGAACTTACTTCACCCTTAAGATACGCATCACTTTCCACAACATTTCTTACACGTTCTCTCACAGTTCCATTACTGACTTGAGCGTTGGAGTGCTAACGTGCCTGCAGGTACCTTATGTTCCACCTTGAAAAGTCATCGCCACCGCACCGGAAGCTGTTACTGATTCACTGAAGCATTCTTTGTCATCGTTGCGACTCAACCGTTCTCACCGGACATATCAGTAAAAATTACGTATCCTCTTCATGCAACTGTATACATTATTTCCGCCCCTTTTATTGCATTAACGCAAGTAGATTATCAACAATATTTTATAGAATTTTTTTGTGTAAATTACAAATGATATCCATACTATATATAAAGAAAATAGGCTTAATTTCACTTTTACCCCTTATCTTTTGCCAATTGTGTGATTTTGCAACCCCTCTTTTTTTTTTTGAAGCAATTTTGCACCCCCTCTTTTTCTCCCTTTCTAGTTAGATGACCCCTCTTGTATTTCAATACTGATGTGTTCAATTTTGATGACGTGGTTTGATTACATGGTGTCTAGGTTTGAAAAATGAAAAAATATACAAAAACAAGTTTCTTCTTCTCTGGTATGAACCATTCCTTCAATTCATTAAAAGTTATAGAAAAGTAATAATATATTACAATTTAATTTTTTTTCCAGTCATGCATGGAGTGCTAAACATAGGAAAATCCTCTTAATACAAATATTACCATATGACGTAGGGATTATACTAGCTCTATCAGTGTTTGCTTGATTACTTGTCGACTATTGCTTTTCTCATTTCTGTTGACATTCCTCTAATTTGTATTCAATATGTACATGTAACATCCTCTTAAGGTGCCAATCTTTTTTTTTTGGCAACATGCCAACTTATACTTCAAAATTTGGCATAAAAAACTCAAGTTATTGACGTGGAAAATTGTGTTAGAAGAAGTTCGTGCATGAAGGACGATGATTTTTTTCTTAGAGCAAGCTGAGTTTCCTTTTAATTCCAGATTTTTTTTTTGTTGGTAACCGGAGTTTGAACCCCGAACCTTATATATATTATGCATTGTCTATATCAACTGAGCTAAGCTTACGATGACATTCTAGATTATTATTTGAGTCAAAGAGCAAAGGTTTAATGAATTGAAAGAGAGACAAAAATTTAGTTATTTATTTTAATCTTTGATTAGAGTCAGGAAGAAGAGGAATTTTATTAATCTTTGATTAGAGTCAGGAAGAAGAGGAATACAATTACAAATTTGAAGAAAAAGACATGTCAACATGATTATTGAAGAGAAAGACAACATCCAAGTAGTTCTTGTGCAATATTTCCTCCAATTTTAATTTTATAGCTAATTAAGAGCAACTGCAAGGTTATGGTGCTCCAGTTTAGAACAGAGAAAACATCCAGGTTCAAAGAATACCTACAAATGTATTTGTATTTAAATCTCGCCAAAACACTAGCGGAGCTCAAACCTGTAACTTATACACATGTATTTAACCACAACAATAATCAAACCAACAATGATCGCAATAGCATAATTTCAATCGACTTACACACACAAGTCGTGTTTAGACAATGATAGCATCAATGTTAACGAGGATTAAAATCAAAGTTATTAACAAGGACACTCTTTGTATTAGACGTGTCTTGGAGTCGGACACGACACCAGCACATTATAATTACATTGAATTATGTGATTTTCTTAAATTATAAGCAATGTCGATGTGTCAGTGTCTGTGTCGTGTTCGGTGTCTATGTGAGTGTTCGTGCTTCATAGAAGTTATAATAGTATTAGATAAAGACATTCCCCCCATACAATCAACATATAAGTATTAGATGAAGTTTTATAGTCTCACATGAAGTGATTGAGATTTGATGACTTTAAGGCAGGAAAGTCAACATGACTTTGTGTGATCTATCTCAAAGTTCAAAACTACTTTAAGACAAACCAAAAGAAGGATGCATAGACAACATGTGATTAGCATCTGAAATGGAGCAAACAGATCCCCCTGCAGCAAAGTTGTATGGCTTGCCACTTGAGCAATTCTGCATACAAGCAACCAATGCTCCATATATCAATTATCAATTATCAATTATGAGAGTATACTGTAAAGGAAATAGGGATTAAATACTGTAAATATCTTCAACTTCTTATTTTATATACAACTAGGGTCATCAAGGAATAAAAATGTAACTAACTACTCAGGTGCATAAAAAGACTTGCACGATAGGATAATGAAGAATCAACTACAACTCACCTACCATTAACTGAAAGTCTTACCAACAATATACATACTCATGCTTTTGACATGATAAAAATGTTCATAACTCCACGAGACTTATGTTGACCAAAAGCACTTAAAATAGTTCAAGCTCTTAATATAAGGCTGCTAAAAGCTTGATGTAGCTATCACATATTCACAATTTCACAACACATATGGGAATAACAATGCAGGACATAACAAATTCACATTTTCACAATGTCAATTTTATAAGAATATTTTGGAGCAATAAGGAAAATAAAAGAAAATTGGACCAATATAAATATTTTGGAACAAAACATCAAGCAAATATATGCTTCAACAAGTTCAAATTGAGAAAATTATAACAATATAAATCATATATATGCTTCGACAAAGTTCAAATAGAGTAAATTATAATAACAAGAAAATAAGACAAGAACCAATCACCAAGACTTTCCATATATAAAGACAAGCAGACATTCCGATCATAACATAAATCCTGACAAATCCTCAACTGGGATTGTAAAGTGTTAAAATATAATCACAAATAAATCTTTGACTAAATTGATGATTTGTTACATAATCATTCAAAAGCCTATTTGTTTTCATTACGAACTTTCTCCTCTTCCTCCGGAATGAACTCGTTCTCAACGTTGAAAATCTGGCGAACCTCCTCGAGTTTCTTCTCCTTGATACTTTCTGCTATAGCCTGGAAGAAAATTTCCAGCACGCTCTTGATATTCAAGTATTTCGCAGCCAAGATGAGTTCGAAGTGCGTAGCCTGATCAATCTTGACAAACTCATCGCCCCAAGCCTTAAGATCAGTCTCAGAGGGTTTTCCTTCGGAACTCATAGCCTCGGCATGTTTCTTACAATACTCAAGAACCTTTGCCAATATCCTGTTGGTTACGTTTGGAAGAGGGATTCCGTTTTTGGCACAATCGTCCTCGATCACGTGCTTGATCGTATGCGATTCCAACACAACCGCCTCTTCGACCTCAAAGGTCTCATTGTCAGAACTCTTGAGGATAGGCCAGCTAGTAATTCGATTATGCAGCAGTATATGGAATTGAGGCGTAGGGTTTGTGCTTATGATAAGGAGGCAGCAGAATTGCCGTTCACACCTGTCTAATCGAAGAAGCGGAAGCAGACATTAAAGCAACTTCAGATTGGGAAGCCTCAGTATTGAACCTGTTCAAGGGGTGAGCCATCTCCAACGGCTCAATCACTACAACATTTATTGCTTCTGGCAACACTTTTTTATGCAATACTTTTTCATCAGAGGCACCTTTTCAAGTTTAGTGTGTATCCTCCCATTCTTAGCCTCTCCAAATATCCATAGGTGTATTCATATGAGCAATGTTGCTGAAAATGAAAAATGTTGTAGTGTTAATGAATGTATTTTATAGGAATGTGCAAGGTTTTGGTAACTCGGACACGAGAGTTGCACTATTCTCCAGGGGGGTGGGTGGGGGATTTGAAATGTTTTGACTAATTGAAAACAAGTTTGAACAATCACAACAATTACAAAAAGTTAATACTATGTGTCAATAAGATTCACTATGGAATAGAGAGGTTCACAATGTAAATCTTATTACAATCAAATATTAACAATTCTTAAACAATTTGCAAAACTAGACAATTTCAAATCCAAACCTATAAGAAAATATAACAAGCCATCAATCCAAAAAAATTCTTATATTTTTTAATGACACTAACAAATAACATTCTTATAGACAAATTTGTTTAAGGGTATCATTTGAAGTGACAAAATCATCCTAAAACCATGTATTTCTGTTTATATAGGAAAGTAATATAATTTATTTTGCACTTTTATAATATAACAAACTATATTTATTTTTTTCAACGACATCAACAATATTACAAATATAATATAAATTTTTATCTTTTTAAAATAACATCAACAAATAGAATTCACACACTTGTTTATGGGTATAATTGAAAGTAGACAAACTTGTTTAAGAATATAATTAAAAGTGAAATCGACAGTCTATATATTCTCTATATAATGACGAACGAAATGGACTTTGTCTCATTAACACAAGTTATAGTTAATTAAGCCACTAAAACATTGTGAATCTGGATTTTTTTTTCTCGTTCAATGAAATACATTTTTTCCGATTTCAAGAACAGTAATAATTTTCCCTTTCAAAAGCTAAAACTAAGGTACAAAAAACTAGTTGAATTTTCCAAAAAATCATAAGAAGGAAGTATGCTTATAGCGTCATTGTTAATTAGACGATCATATCATAGAATTAGATCCATAATCCATTATGATATGCAAAATATAAAATTTTATTGGTATGATAATAAGGCATACATACATGAGAGTGATGCTATAAAATCACATAATATTTAAGCACTAACGGGTATAAAGATAAGGAGTATCCTGTATTCAACCGATGGCTTGTCATACACAGTTGCATTATAAAAGTTAGGCTTAGACTCAGATCCATGGATGGCAGAAATGGTGAGACGGTAGTTGGTCCCTGCAGCAATAGTTTCTGATTCACCCTTGATGACCTTCTCGAGCTTCAGGTCTGTCCCTTTTTTGTTGTCGTATTCTGTCACAGCAAAGTTGGCGATTTCGATCACATGTGGATCATTGGGGTTGATGGGGCTATAACCACCTGGTAAAGCTTGATTCCTGGCCGCAGAGGCCAACAAAACAAGGAGGAGAACAACAAGGGATTGAAATCTCATGTTGTTTGTATTGTATTGTTATCTTTTCAAACTTCAGAAATCACAATGGTGTGAGTTTGCGTTAATCTTGGCTGCTTGGTTATATATATTCAATAAAAGTTATGCTAAGGAGGTAATATATCTTTTTACTAGTGTGAAAATAAATCAAATTAATAAAAAAGTTTAAACCCGGTCAAAAAAAATATTAGAAGTTTAATTCTATTTAATTTTACGAAAATAAGTCAATTCACTTTTATTATCAAATACATTTTTATTTTGAAAGATTTTATTACCAGATACATTGAATCTCTTTGACATATATAACATTTAATATTTATATCCTCTAAAATAAATATTTATTTTTTATACCAATAAATAAAGGATATACACCCTTTTGACTAAAAAATTTTCTTTCATTTTTACTCGTCATTTAAGTTATCAATTAAAAACTTTATTAAATTTCATTAAAATAGGAACAATCCAAAATAGGAACAATCCACGATTATAAGGGGAACAATCCCCAACAATAGGAGCAATATTATACACGTAAAAACAAATCCTATTTATGTAAAATATTGTGTTTTGATGTAATATTTTTTCTTCTGGTATTACGGTTTACATAATCAATTTTTAACGTTCCTTATCAATAAAAATGGAATGACAAAAGATGGACACTAACTACTCGTCTTGACGCTGGTATTGCATAATAGTCATGTCTAGTTAGGAATACCTTTTTTTACTAGTGAAAATAAATCAAATTAAGTCAAAACTTTGAAATTGATTAAAAGAAAGTCCAAAGTTTAATTCTATTTTATTTTATGCAATTAAATCAAATCACTTTTTTTAAAATGTATGGCATCTCTTTATAATATATACCGTATAATATTTAATATTACACATTCAATATTTAATAACCTTTCAAAAAAAATCAATATTTAATAAATATAGCAATTAATAGTCTTGTAAAAAAAAGAAATTAATAGTCATGAGTATTACATTGAATATAATATTAAGGTAAACACAAATATTTCAAAAAAGAAAAAAAAATTAAGGTAAAAATTGTGTATCCTCTTCGTGCATGTGTATACATTATTTCCCAGAGCTAAATATGATTACAATGGACGAAAAACTCATCTTCAAGAGTTTTAACAATTATTTATGTTCTTTTTTTCTTTTCTATTGTATATAATTGTGTGTAAGTTATAAATTTTTGGTAAATAAACCAAAATAAGCTCTCTTTCAAGTGTAAATTGATTCTTATTGTAGCGGGATTTTTCTTATTGTAATAAGATATAGCTAATTTTTTTGATTAAATTTTAAATAATATAATAAAAAGGATAAAATTGTAACCAAAATAGTTAAATGAAGAACATAATTGGAAAAAATTACTACTAAAAACAATGTATCCCCATTATATATACTAACACAAAGGATAAAATGAGTAGATCTTATCCAGCCATTCTAACTGAATGTCAATCTTTTAGTAGTCATTGTGGTTGCCGAGGATAGAGCTTAAGGTATCCTATAGAAGGATTCTTTTAGAAGACTCGCTGGGGGACCAGTCGGACATATCCTGTAACTCTTCAACAAAACTGCTGGGGAGACGATTTATCAATCGACTTGCGGGGAGGTGGTTTATCAACCGACTTGCCGGGGAAAAGGTTGCACTGTGTTTTCTGTGATTAAAAGACTGAAGGATGTACTCTGCGGGGCGGAACCTTTGAATCTGCTTTCATGAATGCATGCTTGGGATGATGCGATGATGGTTTATGCATTGAATTGTGCAATGATTGTTTATGCATGTTTGATACCTAAGAATGAAAAGTTAATGTAGATGAAATGTCTAATTAGATGCATGAGTTTGGATACATGAGCTTAAATGCGTGAATTTGGATGCATGATGCATGAATTTTGTTGGGGAGTTCAGTTTGTTCCCGACGCCTGGGGACTCGAGCATTTCTGTCTTTGTTGAAGTGGTGAAGTGGACCTTTGGAAGTCAATGTTTCCTGCCAGTTACCCTGTCGAATATTTAACAAGGAATGGCAGCTTTCGTCCGATCGGACCATTGTGATAGCCAGGATTACATGTGGTGTGGATAGGGGCACTTTATTGTATGCCATCAATCTTCCTTTGTTGAAGTGGTGAAGTGGACCTTTGGAAGTCAATGTTTCCTGCCAGTTACCTTGTCGAATCTTTAATAACGAATGGCAGCTTTCGTCCGATCGGACCATTGTGATAGCCAGGATGACATGTGGTGTGGATAGGGGCACCTTATTGTATGCCATCAATCTTCCTTTGAGCACTTTAAACATCAAAGTAGTTTGCTAATTTTCAATGTCTTTTGTTTTCAATGTTTTAATGCTTTATTGGTCATAAATAAACAACTTAAATGTACACAATTTGAAACATAAAAACGAGCTAACAAGAAAAAAGAGTGACGACGAGAATTTTATTGATTTGCACAAAGGTGCAAAAAGTTATTACAAAAGGATGCAAATCCCTTGAAGAGGAGATTGCAAATTGAAGCTAAGATGATGACAATGAACAATAAATGAAATCCATTGAATCATAACAATGCCATCCTTCCTCATGATCTCGGGTTCACAACACCTTGCTTTTGAGAATGGAGACCGGGCCAAACTTTTCCATGCTAGGTCAAGGATCGCAGTCTTATGCCTTTTTCTTTTTATTGTGTATTCCCTAAATTTTTCCTAGATTGATCATTGTGAGCTATCAATCCACCGAGATACCCTTTTCTACCTAAGCCGTCCTTTCGGGTTTGCAACTTAGCAAGCTTTTATATTTTATTCCTTTTATTTAGGCGTAGTATTTCTTGATTGCGTCAGAGTTCACTGGGAGTGGGAACTCTTCTCCGTCCATAGTAGTCAGGATTAACGCTCCACCTGAGAAGGCCTTTTTCACAACATATGGTCCTTCATAATTAGGAGTCCATTTTACGCGGGTGTCCTTGTGAATGGGTAATATGACTTTCAGTACTAAGTCACCTTCCCTGAACTGTCTTGGACGAACTTTCTTATCAAATGCCCTCTTGAGTCTCTGTTGATACAACTGACCGTGGCACAAGGCTGTCATCCTTTTCTCTTCAATGAGGTTAAGTTGGTCAAGTCGAGTCTGAACCCAGTCTACTTCTTCAAGTTTAACCTCCATCAAGACTCTCAATGAGAAATCTCGACCTCTACTGGGAGTACTGCTTCCATGCCACGGACTAGAGAGAAAAGAGTTGCCCCTGTTGAGGTGCGAACTGATGTTCTGTATCCGTGAAGCATAAAGAGGAGCATCTCATGCCAGTCTTTGTAGGTCTTCACCATCCTTTGTATGATTCTCTTGATATTCTTATTGGCCGTTTCTACGGCTCCATTAATCTTGGGCCGATATGGTGATGAGTTGTGGTGTTCAATCTTGAAGTTGCCACACAATTCCTTTATTGTTTGATTGTTCAAGTTGCTGGCATTATTAGTAATAATCTTGTTGGGGATCTCATAATCTTGTTGATTAGCTTCCCTTTAATCCACACAACAGAGGAGAACTAGATCATTATTCCTTTTTTTACAACACCTCTCCATCTAGGAAGAAGACGGATGCCAAACTTCTCAGGTTTTTCTTATGTGCATTGGATGCACCCAAGGGGTATTCTTGCTTTTGGAGATAGTTCTTGACTTCTTGATGTCATGATATCATGGTTCTTCATCATGCCCTACTTCGGCTGTTAAGAAGTAGGCTAGCTTTTCCAGACGATTCATCTCTATAAGAGGCTAATGTTACTTTGTACATGGATGACAATGTAGCCAAAGCATCAGCCAGTTGATTCTCTTCTCTAAGGATATGATGATAAGTGATTTCATCAAAGTATTCTTCCAATCTCTTGACTCAAAGCTCTTTCTTAGGATATAACCATTTAATCTCTTCAACCGATTGAATAATTTTGGAAGCGATGTTCTAGTTCGTTAACCCTAAGTCTTAACTCACAACTTTCTATCTCTAGTTTCATATGTAGCGTTAATCATAATTACTAGGTCATGTTCAATAGCTAGGGTTAGTAGTCAAGTGAAACCTAAATTCAATTCATGCAATCGATAGAAGCTACTGTTAATAGTCATAAACACGATTATAAGAAAAGTATTAAGCAAGAATAATTATGAATAAAGACTGAATTATATTGATAACAAAGAGGTCAAAAACTACATTTGTCACAGATCACAATAGATTCATCTTGGATTAATCAATCCCAAGAGTTTAGCTACTCATAACTAAATAATCAAACACATAGAAAATAGTGAACATTCATAAATCAGAACCAACTATGAGTTGGTGTGATATCCAGTGCGTGTTCTCCAGTCTCCTGATGCCTCCTATGCTATTTCTTGGTCTAAAAATCGAACCCCTAATTTGTGGTCGCTTCTGGCTCTTATAGAAAGAATTTTAAGGTTTCAGAAAGCCCACCATCGTGCCACATTTCGCGACCATCGTGGTACGATCTGCTCATTAATCCTACGTGGCAGTAAATTTACTCACCCATCGTGGCACGTTACACGATCCATCGTGCCACGTCCTAAGGTAAATTCCACGCTTCAAACGTGCCACGATTCAGGTCCATCGTGGCACGATTTCTCCAGTAGCTAAAGTTCTTGCATTCTTCTCTAATTTGTTCACAAGTTTCCATTTCTTCATCTTCAACTGATTTGACCATGTATACATGCATTTGACTCTCAAAACATTACAAAAACGACACAAATACGACTAAAATACTAGTGTTGACGTGCATTCATCAGTACTATGACCACTCATTAATACTCAAACCACTTTAATATGATATTGTTACCACTCTGTTATGGTGCTGAGACCACTCAAATATGGTGTTACCACCGTTCTAACTTTAATTTCTCCAAAATATTAATATGGCACTACGACCACTCAAGTATGGTGATACCACCATTTCGACTTTTTAACTTCTCCTCAATTAGAAAAATATTAAAAGTATATTTATATAATGTTAAGATCATTCTTAATTTCGACGAGACAATATTGTTCCAAAAGGGACTATGATCATAAATGTACTCTTTATTCTGAAGGGACATACATTATGGAATGGACTATGTTTTTAAGACCTTTCTTAATTCTGAAGGAACAATATACCGAATAGGGACTAAGGTCTTAAGAACACTCTTAATTTCTAAGGGACATAAAAAAGGAGATGAGGAGAAGAATAACTCGTCAACACAAGCTGGAGGAAGAAGAGAGAAAGAGTTCTCGACAACTCAATAAAAACTCTTTGATGTAGTTTTTGAACCGAGTGAAGTCCTTTATTTAAATAGAAACTTTGCATGTTGAAAGAGGGAATTGAGACTTGTTTTTGGGGTCAACTTGTGATAAGAATCATGTGAGAGCATTGCATGTTGAAGTTTAGTGGAATTTAGGTGAGAAAAATGGGGATTGAGGTGGAGAGGGAGGTGGCCAAGCAAGCTAGAGGGAGAGAGGGAAAGGAAGATCAGTTTTAGTGAGAGAGTTATACAGAGAAAATGAACAAAAAAAATGGTGTTTTGGCCCTTATATAGTGTCAAGTTCCATTTTACCAATTTACCCTTTTTATTAAAAGTCTTGTTAAAGCGCACTAAAGTTGACACTGATAACTGAACCTGTGTGTGTTAACTGACACTGCCTGATAAATATTCCATTATAAATAACCTTTAATAAATATTTCTTCCCTGTCACGTTCAACTGATTTCACAGTCTATTTAGAATTTAGCGAGATGGTAAAAAACATTGTGGATCTGTATTTTTTTTTCTCGTTCAATCAAATACATTTTTTCCGATTTCAATAACATTAATAATTTTCCCTTTCAAAGGCTAAAACTAAGGTAAAAAACTAGTTGAATTTTTCCCAAAATCATAACAAGGAAGTATGCTTATAGCGTCATTGTTAATTAGACGATCATATCATAGAATTAGATGCATCATCCATTATGATACACAAAATATAAAATTTTATTGGTATGATATTAAGGCATACATGAGAATGATGCTATAAAATCACATAATATTTAAGCATTAACAGGTATAAAGGCAATGAGTCTCCTGAAATGAACCGATGGATCCTCAAACACAGTGGCATTATAAGAGTTAGGCTTAGACTCAGATCGACGGATGGCAGAAATGGTGAGACGGTAGTTGGTCCCTGCAATAGTTTTTGATTCACCCTTGACGACCTTCTCGAGCTTCAGGTCTGTCCCTTTTTGCTTGTCGTATTCGATCACAGCAAATCTGGCGATTTCGATCACGTGTGGATCATTGAGGTGCTTGATGGGGCTATAACCACCAGGTAAAGCTTGATTCCTGGCTGCAGAGGCCAACAAAACAAGGAGGAGAACAACAAGGGATTGAGATCGCATGTTGTATGTATTGTATTGTTATCTTTTCAAACTTCAGAAATCACAATGGTATGAGTATGCGTTAATCTGTTGGCTGCTTGGTTATATATATTGCATAAAAGTTATGCTAATGGGTAATATATCTTTTTACAAGTGAAAATAAATATTAAAAGAAATATTAAAAGCTTAATTCTATTTTATTTTATGAAAATAAGTCAATTCACTTTTATTATCAAATACATTTCTTTGAAAGATTTTATTACCAAATACATTGAATCTCTTTATAGTATATAGCATTTAATATTTAGATACTCTTAAAAATCACACTTATTAAGAAAACTAAATCATAGTAGTTTGTATTACCAAAAAAAAAAAAAGTAGTTTGTAATATAGTTTTTTTGTGTTATTTTTGAAATAAGTTTTATAGGAAGATATAAAAACAATTTTTATTGGTTGTTGGTTATTGAGAAAATGAAATAGAGCAAATTGAATGCACTTTGCATTTAATCTTTCTTTGAAAAAGATAGTTTTTTGAAACAACATAATTAAATATGATAAAAGTTGGTATTTTTTGCTTATTTGCTTATAATTTGGGACAAAGAAAATGAGTATTTTTTGCTTATAATTTGGGACGGAGGGAGTACTAGCGAAAAGACGGACACTCCGTGCCCGTCTTTCCGCTCTTTTTATTGCGCTAACGTTTAAAAATTATGAACGGTATTTTTTTAATGAAATTTTGGCTGTGATTAAAGGTAAAAATATAAATGCTCGTTTTTTTTTAATGACACGAATAACAATCTTCATTATAGAAAAAGTTTTTT
>Ga0209282_1000576_pt1 | contig 17946 bp, 9 predicted proteins | sample Mtrugardesep15_FD_187529 | JGI IMG/M metagenome (GOLD analysis project Ga0209282, IMG submission 187529) | Root nodule microbial communities of legume samples collected from California, USA - M. trunc garden sep15 (SPAdes) (version 2) | ecosystem: Host-associated > Plants > Roots > Nodule...
CTTTTTGCTATTAATAAAAACATATTTGATGCATTTTGAGAGGCAAAATTTTAGGATAGATTTATTACAAACCTAAAAAACATTATGGAGGGAAAAAATTAGGGTTAGACTTAACAAAATTAATAAATAAGGATGAACAATAAATGTGATTATCATTGAAATTTAAATTACCCAACATTCTCCACAATTTACGTTAATTAGTGTATATCCCCATCGTTTTAAGAGGACACATAAGAACCAAACTTCTTTATCATGCATCATGCAAGAAAACTTTCTGTAATTTATATCAATCAATAGCATAAAATTAGGAACATAATTTGACTTTAGATAAACATTAAAAGATTAGGTTAAGTATAGCGAGACAGGTTAATCTTTATTAATAAGAGATATAAGGCGGGGTAATTTCTTTCCAAAAAAATAGCATAAAATTGGGAACATAATTTGACTTTATATGCCCATCTTTCTGCTCTTATTATTGCTCTAACGTTTGAAAATTATGAACGATATATTTTTTTTATGAAATTTTTGTTTTGATTAAAAATAAAAATACGAATGTTTGTTGCTTTTTTTAACGACACGAACAATAATCTTTATTATAGAAAAAATTGTTTAAGAGTATAATTGGAATAATGAAAAAATATTCTTTTTAAATAATAAAGGGAAAAAAAACAGATAAACATATATTCATATCGTGTTTGTTACATTTGTTTTAATATCTAAATTTATTCTGATCTATTTGTTACATGTGTTACTTGTATTTAAAATTAAGGGTATTTTTGGAAAGAAAATTTCAACCCAAAAGTGTGCAGAAAGGGGCAGTTTTCTTTATATATAGTATAGATTAAATGTAAAAGTGTAGAGGGAAAAATTAGCTTGAGTATAGCGAGACGGGTTAAACTTAATTAATAAGAGATAAAAGGCGGTGTAATTCCTTTCCAGAAAAATAGCCTAAAATGAGGAACAACTTTCTGTAATTTAAATCAATCAATAGCATAAAATTAGGAACATAATTTGACTTTATAAACATTAAATGATTAGGTTAAGTATAACTAGACGGGTTAAGCTTTATTAGTAAGAGATATGGTTAATATAGTGAAATTAAGCAGAGAAATTAGAGTAAATCTAGGGCAAAATATTGTTTGTGGGTTAACTTTAAGTAATGAGAGATATTTCCTCGATCCTTTTTAAAAGAAACAAAAATTGTTATTTTTTATAAGAAACATTGAACAATTTTTAAGTGTGTTAGAAACTATTGTAAAAAAAAATGTGTTAGAAACTAAATTTCATTTGTGCCCTTATTTATTATTAGAGTATTAAAAGTGAGTAAATTGATAGAATCAATTAGTGACTAATGTAGGGTATTCATGGAAGAAATTTAAAAATATAGAAGTATTAAATGAAAACAGCAATTTTCAATATGCTCCTTGGCCTTGACGATTTATGTTTTTTTTTTCTTATAAAAAGATATTTCAGCTATTTTTACGCCCTTAATATCAAGTTACACCTCTTGTTAGCTTTTGAAACGATCAGATTGTTGAGAATATACCTAACCACATTAAAATTCAAAAATATGTCATTTCCTTTCTGCTCATTTTCTTCCTCGTCCTCTCATTTTTGAAGCTTCTCATTTTTCGCACCTCAATTGAATTAAAGTTTAATTTTGTGTGATTGTTATTTGGGCTAGTAGTGGTTTTAGTCTTTCTTGTAATAACCACAATAATCCTTTAATGTATCAAAATGGTTTTGATTGTGTATTCGGCTAGTAAAAATAGTCTTTAACGTTGAAATAGTCCTTCAATGGCGATAATAATTCTTTTCTTATATGGACTGATATGACAATAAATAAATATTTATAGAGACTGATATGACATTATATTGAGGGAGTGATATGACATGATTAACGAAGCGATTCAACGTTAGAGATTATTTTGACTAACAAAGTTTATAAGGACTACTTTGAAATTTTGATAAGGACTATTGAGGCTGCTTGTCACTAATACTTCATGAATCCTGCTCTTTAACCAACACATTTTGCTCATTCCCAACTGAAATTCTAAAATTACCTGCGTGAGTTAACACACGCTATTGTTAAATCTGTGTGACTTAACTCACGTTGCGTGAGTTAACTTACGCTGTGTGTTGTTTTAAAGGCAAACATAACCTCATTTCCTCATTTTCCATCTAAAATTCCAAAATCTCTCTCAAATCACCCAAGTCCAAAAATCCTTCAAGTTCAAATCAAACAACACTCCAAGTAAGTTTTTATAATCAAACACCATTAACCTTTTTATGTTTATATGTTAGATTTTTCCTCTTAAATTAATTTTTTTTTTAGTTTAAGGGTTTGGTTTAAATTTTGATTTTTTTTTGCAAGAAATGATACAATGTTACATGTAAATGACTTATATTGCTTAATTGTTTAGATGTTTGTATATGTTTTAGTTATGATTTTTAGGGTTTATGTATAATTTGCACTCCAAGTGTTTGATAAAATGTTTGAATGAGTTTTTCATTGATTGCTTAATTTTTATGGTGTAGATTTGAAACAATGTCCGATCAGTTCAGTGTTTGCGTACGCTTCAACGGTGGAAATCCTCTGATGTTCAAGGTTCGGTACATTAATGTCACGTTAAAAGGTCTGAAGTTAACTCACGCACGTGCATTTTAGGAATTTCAATTGGGAATGAGCAAAATTTGTTGGGTAAAGAGCAGAATTCCTCAGCTGAGCCTCATCTAAGACCATTCTTATTAGAAAAATTTATCTCACATGTGTTTTTTGTCTTTCTAAAAACACATGAAAAATACGTTTTTGCCTTCAACGGTAGTTAAATATCGTTCGGTCTTTTTAGTTGTAGTTAAGTACCGATGAGTCAGCTACAGTTGGCTCAGTTGCAAGTGCAATTGGAAGCATCAATTGTGAATTTAATCTCAAATAATTCACTTTCTAAGCTCATGATATGAATCTTAGATTAAATTTTTTATATGTGTGAGCACGCGTGCGTACATAAATAAATAATATTAATATTAACATTGATATTAATTTTAATACATCTGTTTCATATGTTAGGGTGTCTCATTGAATGCATTTGACCTTGAGGAGAAACTATACCCTCTTGTCTATGGTGGAGATGCTCCAAATACTATAGCAGGATTTGATCAACACGGGTCTAGGTAACTAGCCTCCGTATCCTTAAAGTTAACAAACTATGTAAGCATTGACGTTATGGAAAATTGCAAAGGGAAAAATATGTTTTGAGGATCTATAAATAGTTAATGTTCAATTCTTGTCCTGTCATTTGACAAAAAATTGAATAAAAAACCGAAGTTTATAAGAGTAATCAAAATATTTAACTTAATACTTACATAATAATTGTATTTGCTAAAACATGAGCATTATTTAAAACCGATTTTTTTTTTAAAATCAATGATTTTATTAATGAAACTATTCTAAAATTGCAGGCTTTGCTCACCCAAAACGTTGGATGATAAGTTGGTGAAGGGCAAAATTGTTCTATGTGAAGGAAATATAGGAGCCGCAGAAGCTTAAGAGTGGGTGTTGTTGGAGTTTTGACACAAGAACATACTTTTCCAGATGGTGCACAACCTTATCCCTTGCCTGAATGTACCCTTCAATCAAAGGAGGCTGCTGATATACATAAATATATTCGCTCTACTAGGTATCATCACATAGACTAACAATAGTTTAGTGAACTATACTCATCTAAATTTTATTCTATTAATATCTGTACAGGAGTCCAAGTGCCAGCATATTAAGGAGCACTTAGTTAAATGATAAATTGGAACCTATGGTTGCCTCTTTCTCGTCAAGGGGTCCAAACAATGCTACATCTGAAATTCTTAAGGTAATTTTTATGAATGAACAAATTAAATACATCTATATCATTTTAACGATATTTGTAATTAAATTTTCTTTTGTTTAATATTGCAGCCAGATTTAAGTGCTCTAGGAGTAAACATTATAGCTAGTTGGTTGTCAATTGCTACTATTTCTGATTATCCCGTGGAGTTTAATATTATTTTAGGAACCTCATTGTCGTGCCTTCATGTGTCTAGTGCAGCAGCATACATCAAATTATTTCATCCCGCATTATAACAAAATGAATTTTGTCACACCTCAATTAAAAAGTCATAACTTAACTCACGTGAGTTAATTTACGCTATTGTTAAATCTGCGTGACTTAACTTACGCTGTTTGTTGTTTTAAAGGCAAACATAACCTCATTTCCTCATTTTCCATCTAAAATTCCAAAATCTCTCTCAAATCACCAAAATCCAAGAATCCTTCAAGTTCAAATCAAACAACACTCAAATAACAGTAAGTTTTCATAATCAAACACCATTAACCTTTTTATGTTTATATGTTAGATTTTTCCTCTTAAATTAGTTTTTTTTTTAGTTTTAGGGTTTGGTTTAAATTTTGATTTTTTTTTGCAAGAAATGATACAATGTTACATGTAAATGACTTATATTGCTTAATTGTTTTAATGTTTGCATGTTTATGTTGTAGTTATGAGTTTTAGAGTTTATGTATAATTTGCACTCCAAGTGTTTGAATGAGTTTTTCATTGATTGTTTAATTTTTTATGGTGTAGATTTGAAACATTGACTGATCAGTTCAGTGTTTGCGTACGCTTCAACACTGGAAATCCTCAGATGTTCAAGGTTCGGTACATTAATGTCACGTTAAAAGGTCTCAAGTTAACTCACGCAAGGGCGTTTTAGAAATTTTAGTTGGGAATGAGCAAAATTTGTTGGGTAAAGAGCAGAATTCCTCATCTCAACCTCATCTACGACCATTCTTATAATAAAATTCATCTCACATGTGTTTTTTTTCCTAAAAACACATGAAAAATATGTTTTTGCCTCCAACGGTAGTTAACTATCGTTCAGTCTTTTTAGCTGCAGTTAACTACCGATTAGCCAACTACAGTTGGCTCAGCTGCACTTAAGTGCAGTTGGAAGCATCAATTGTGAATTCAATCTAAAATAATTCACTTTCTAAGCTCATGATATGAATCTTAGATTAAATTTTTTATATGTGTGTGCGCGAGTGCCTGCGTGCATAAATAAATAATATTAACATTGATATTAATTTTAATACATCTGTTTCATATGTTAGGGTGTCTCATTGAATGTGTTTGACCTTGAGGAGAAATTATACCCTCTTGTCTACGGTAGAGATGCTCCAAATACTGTAGCAGGATTTGATCATTGACGTTACGGAAAATTGTAAAGGGAAAAATATGTTTCGAGGATCTATAAATAATTAATGTTCAACCCTTGTCCTGTCATTTGACAACAAAAAAAGCATAACAAACCGAAGTTTATAAGAGCAATCAAAATATTTAACTTAGTACTTACTTAATAATAGTATTTGTTAAAAAAAGAACATTATCTAAAACCGATTTTTTTTCCGAAAATCAATGATTTTATTATTGAAACTATTCTAAAATTGCAGGCTTTGCTCACCCAAAACGTTGAGTTAAGATCCTCTCCATTTGTTTAAAATAAATGGATAAGTCATTTGGTGAAAGATAAACACAAAAAAGTATGTGGTAGACTCTACCATTAAATGGGTCCCACCACCATTAACTATTTTCAAATTTTTTTGTGTCTATATCTCTCCAAATGAAAGAAATGGATAGACTAATAAATGGAGAGGATCTTGACCCCAAAACGTTGGATGATAAGTTGGTGAAGGGCAAAATTGTTCTATGTGAAGGAAATATAGGAGCCGCAGAAGCCTTAAGAGTGGGTGTTGTTGGAGTTTTGACACAAGAACATACTTTTCCATATGGTGCACGCCCTTATCCCTTGCCTAAATGTACCCTTCAATCAAAGGAAGCCGCTGATATACATAAATATATACGCTCTACTAGGCATCATCAAGTGCAAGTTCCATATAGACTAACAATAGTTTTTTATTTTTATTTTTTGAAAAAAGACTAACAATAGTTAAGTGAACTACACTTATCTAAATTTTATTCTACTAATAAATGTACCGGAGTCCAAGTGCCAGCATATTAAGGACCACTGAGTTAAATGATAAATTGGCACCTATGGTTGCCTCTTTCTCGTCAAGGGGTCCAAACAATGCTACATCTTGACAATTTCTATGAATGAACAAATTAAATACATCTATATCATTTTAACAATATTTGTAATTAACTTTTCTTTTGTTTAATATTGCAGCCGGATTTAACGACTCCAGGAATAAACATTATAGCTAGTTGGCCGTCAATTGCTACTATTTCTGATTATCCCGCTGAGCAGAAAAATGGAGTTTAATATTATTTTAGGAACCTCAATGTCGTGTCCGCATGTGTCTGACGCGGCAGCATACATCAAATCATTTCATCCCGCAAGATCACCTGCTGCTATCCGTTCATTGCTAATGACAACACGTATAACAAAACGAATATTGTCACACCTCGATTACAAAGTCATTCAAAAATAGAAATTAAAGTGAGGAGTCCAATTGTTGTTTATGACGAAAGAGCAGAGAAAGATGCATCATCCTCGAATTCTTATATTCGAGTTGATATTGTTGTTGGATCTTCCCTCGGTGGTTTTATTATTTTGGTTTTAATTTCTATTGTTAGGACAAATTATATATTTAATATTTTTAAAAATTATATACTATGATATATATATATATATATATATATATATATATATATATATATATATATATATATATATTTCTCATTTGATTTCCACAATATATTTAAAAAGCCATATTTTATTACAACCAGTCTGACCCCGATTTGACCCTTAAACCTTGAACTCATACCTATCCTGGTTTAATGTTCGGTTCAATTATTACCCTAGTAATAAATTGATTGTAGTAAACAGAAATCTTCATATTACATTTAACTTGACAAAATCACACGCACGCGCGCATGCACTCACACATCATATATAATTATTAAAAATAAAAAAGTTTACATTTAGCTTAAAAATTGTTAATAATGGAGATATGAGTGTTGTCCTGATATGATTTGTTAAAATTTTAGCCTAAAATTTAAGGGCGTGTGTGGTGCCATGACTCATATATATGTTTAGCTTATAATTTTGTTTATATTTTGAAAAACATGTAAACGAAAATTGGCTATTTAATGATGTTATACTCACCCAAAATGCCCTTTTTTATTTTCAATAAGCTATGAATCGAAAAAAGTTTCTATACGATTAATTAATGCTTCTCATATAGTTAGTTTAGCTTTTAGTGTTAGTTTCTTTGCCCTCCATGTTTGTTTATCTTTGGTCTTATTTGCTTTATTTTATTTCCGCTTTATTTATTTTTCGCCTTAATATTATTGTGTTATTGTATTGGGGGTTGTGTTGTTCAATACACTTTTGAGTGGAGCTCTACGCCTGAGCTTGAAAAACCTAGGTTTAGGATGGTGGTTTGCGTAGTATTGACTTTCGAGATAGACATCTCATTTTGTCAATATGAAGACCCCGCTTAGAGATGGTCTTATTCGTTGAAAGGTTGTCCAGATAATGGTTAACCCGTTATTATGGCAAAATTCCGAATTAGACCCCTAACTCTAAGGACCTTCTACTTAGAACCTCTTCAAATTTTGGTGTTTGTATTGATTTTCGAGGTAGACATCTCATTTTGGTTAGTACAACACCTATAAGAGACGCATTCGTTAAAGATTGTCTTATAATGGTTAACCCGTTATTATAGCAAAATTCCAAGATGCCTCCATGACTCTAAATACTCCTAACTCAAAAAACCTTAGAACTATCCTTGATGAGAACCTTAATATAGAAAGCACATAGAACTAGGGAGTCTTCCCAAGTTTTATTTCCCAATTATCCATACTCACAAAGCATACATGCATCGAAAAACAAAAATTGAAAAACAAAACTATAAGCAATACATATAAACAAAAATTGGCTATTTAATGATGTTATACCCACCCAAAATCCCCCTTTCTATACGATTAATTAAATCTCATATGGGTAGTGGAACAATAACTGGAATCAAAGGATAGCCAATGTACGTAAGTGTAGTCACTCTTAATTTAAACTTGAGAACATGAAAAGTTGAGATATTCAAACCCAATAACAACTTTTTTTTTTAAACATTTATCGTTATGAGGGACAAATTAGGTATTATAGTTAAGAATAAATGTGGATAACCAATTTTCTTAAAAAGTGTAAAATAGTTGGCTTTAATTTGTTTATGTTACGGAGGGAATATTACACTTCCTAGATTTGGTGGTGAAGAGATTAAAAACCACAGGAAACCAGTAAGAATTATGAATCTTTGTTGCATCTTTATGGTTAAGTTTTAATTAAATGGTTTATTTTCTTTTGAATTTCACATTCTTGGTTTATACTTTATGAAAGTTTTGCTATCTTGATACTAGTGATGTTGTTCCTCCTCCTCCTCTCGTATGCACGATCGCGCGCACATAAGTTAAAAAATAAATAAAAAATTGAGGCCTAAGGCAAAAGAACTTATATTTTATTTTTTTGTATAGAATTTGTTAGAAATGTCTCTCACCAATAATGGATGGAGAAAAAAATAATGATTTTATAAATTATATGGTTTATAATATAATTGAACGTCCAAGTGTAATAATATTTTTCATCCTTTTTAATTTATTAGTCCAATATTATCATTTAACTTTTGTTAGTAGTTATAGTTTTTGTAACTTTTGTTAGTAGATATAGTTTTTTTACAAAGTCTTTACAAATACATACCGTGTTATTTGTTTATATAATTGCTCTCTTTAATTTCACTTCTAAAAAAATATACATCTCGTAAAATTTTATGTTCTTTTGAAGAGTGATCATTTGCGTTTAGTGAGTAAGAATCTTACTTTTACATTGAGTATTTTGCTGATATTTGTGTTCTTTTAAGAAGTTATATTTGTGTTCTTTTGAAAAGGGGGGCCTTTACGTTTATTGAGAAACAATATTATTGGAAATGTCTTAGAATTCTAGAAAGTTTAAATTCTCAAAATGAATTTATCCATACGTACATATTTCCTCTTTTTACATATTTCACAAGCATTGGAGTACATTTTCAGGGTTTTTTATTTATTTTTTTATTTCAGAGAGAAAGAACACAAATTTTAATGCAAGAAGATGGTCTTGTTAATTTTATTTCACGGTTCTTTCTTCTTCTTCTTGCCGTCTACTTGGCCTTCACTTCACATCTACAAATTTTCCCCGTAAGTACTTTTTGTTTCTGCAATCGTTTTGTTGCATATATTGTAATGATTGTGTTAATTAGAAGCATGTGGATCTGTCTATGTTTCAGTAAAACATTACTTTTCCTTTTAATTGTTGCATAGGTTTCTCAATTATTGCTTTTGTTGCAATTTTGTCCTAACACATACTCTTAATTACCAATAACGAAAGTGATTTTTTGCTTCAAAATTAGTGATTTACAACCCAATCTTAAAATTAACAAGAGAATTATGTCCTGTGCCATATTTTGTCCCAACCTGCATGCATGCATGGACGATAGTGCATTATACAATTTTTTTTTTAGAAATTTGATATAAATTTCTAAAATCCTCTCTTTACATATTTCACAAGCTAGCATTGGAGTACATTTTCAGGGTTTTTTATTTCACTTTCATATTTATGTTTACTTCTCATCAGAATAAATGGTGCATATTTCAATGCAAAAGAAAACATTGTTAGTTTCTGATAGGGTTACACTAGAGCTAAAATAGATCTAAGTTGCACAAGAGAAAATAAACATAAAAACTGCTTCTGAATTTTCATAACCTCCAATCAGTGACTACAGTGTACTTATATAGGAATGCTGCTCTTCTCCCAACTCGTTTTGCTCATTCCCAACCAAACTTCTGAAAATGTCCTTGCGTGAGTTAACTCGTGCTAGTGTTAAGCTCACGCAGGGTTATTTTGGGAATTTCAGTTGGAAACGAGCAAAATCAGTTGGGGGAAGAGCAGAATTCTTACTTCATGAATGTACTCGCAACTGGATGAACCGTGCAAATTGAGTTTGTGTATACACAATTTTTCCATACACATGAATTGGCACGTGAAGTCTGGAAACTCAAACTTACAGGTGTTAGATGATTGAGTTTATGTATGCGTTAAAATAAATTTTTGACGTATTTGATCTAAATTCACCTACGATGCTCAAATGTTAAAAAACAACTAAGAAATTGTAAAAATCTCACTTTTCTGGAGAAAAGATGGCATGCTGAAGCGCTATTCTGTTGGCTGAATCCGCAATCTGCATTTGCTGCTCTTCATGTCCCTCTTCTGGATGAAGTAGCAGCTTATAACATAAGTGTGTCGTCAGGATAAATTTGGGCGGTCCGGTGTGCGCTCTACTTGTGTAAATTATGCATGGCAGAAGTAATTGAGACTGCTGCACTGAGACAGACAGGATGTTATTTTGGAATTTAAATTACCTCCAGAAGTTAAGAATTTAGTTTGGAGAGTAGCTAGAAATTGCATTCCACCTCATGCTCGCCTCTGCGATAAAGGCATCCAATTACTTGATATCTGTTTGCGGTGTGAAAATCATTCAGAGGAGACAGTGCAACATATATTATTTAGTTGTGCAAGGAGTAGAGCAGTTTGGACCAATGTTGGTTTATGAAACTCGATTGAAACCTTGCTGTGTGGGATAAGGTGGCTGAACGTTTTGCCAATATCATTCACCAAGGAGGATGCTCTTAGACGAGTGGCATGATGCACGCAACACTAGACATAACATTAACAACCACTGTCGGCAGGCTGACGGGTGTGTTAATAGGTGGACGCGTCCACACACATGCTATCTTAAATGTAACATTGACGCTTCTCTCTCAACCTATCATAACGTGTTGGAATTGGTGTTTGTCTGCGTGACATATTTGGACCGTTTGTTGGCGCAAAAACTATTTGGCTGCAACTTATTATGGAGGTTCAACTAGGTGAATTTATTGGACTTCTCATGGCTCTAGATGAAAGAATTAGGATTCACAAAAGTTATTTTTTCTCTTGATTCAAAGGTGGTGGTAGATTCATTTCACTCTAGTAATGCTGGTTGTAACAGAGTTTGGGGATGTCCTTTCTCAGTGTCATTTTATTTTGTCTGCTTATTATCACAACTCTCATGTGGAGTTTTTTAGGAGAGAGGTTAATATGGTTGCTCAAAACCTTGCAAAGGTGACCATATATGATGTTAGGTCTCACACTTATATCGATCTCACATGTATTTCAAAAAAAGTTTCAGAGAATGCAAGTAGCCGAAATATTTTCCTTTTCCACTCCCTACTATCTTGGGTCAAGATATGAGTTTTTGTGATGTCACTTTAAATTACTTGCTTGAAACGCATAAGCTAAAACACACAGTGCAATTCTAGAGTAAAAACAGCCAATTCTAGGGAGGCCCAGTCATATGTTGATAATACAGTATCATTTCAGTTCGTTCAAATCATCCACTTCAAATTTAAATGCACAAAAGGTTTGTTTTACAGTTTCACCAATCAAATTTAAGATTCAAATACAAACTAGTCCGAGCTATATATATTTTTATTTTGGTGAAAATAATAGAGCTGTATTGAATCTTAGATGTAGCACAGAATGATGATGCATGTTCAGCAGCAGTGGCCCTCCCCAGATTACACACATCTACTGCATTCAGATCTCACCTGAAAATCAGATTTCTCCTTAGAACATCAAGAAATTATTTTTTTTTTTAAAAAAAATAGAGATAGGAAATGTATAATCAAGTACAATAATGAGTAGGAGTTTGGGGACAAGTAGCATACTTAAGCGAAACGAGATTGTTACAGGCTCCTTGAACTTCGGCTAGGACTGCGGCTCCAGTAACGTTGAGGCTGCATTGCAAACAAAACAACGGAATGAAATTATTAGTTGGTTTTGGGTTAACATAAACTACCATTTACATTAAACCATTACAAGCTAATTCTACTATAGTTTAGCAGAACTGAGAATCTTATGGCGAAATTGTGCAAATATAAAGAGAAAATTAATACAACTGCATCTGTCACTCCATTATTTTCAGAATGGGATTTCCATTTTTCTCCCCTTTCTAAATAATCTCAAATTATGCAATTCAGATCAAACTTACAGATGGACTTGGAGATCGGGATCTCGACTGTGATCTGCAAAAATAAAAATGAACAAATATCAATTCAATATCTAGAATGAACCATGAAAAGTTTGATGACTTGCCTCAAAAGTCCAAATTCCACATCAAAGTTAGTGTAACCAAAAGGAAGAAATCAATCTACCACAAATCTTGACCCGAGTGGAGGAGGAAAGTAATTGAACTCAATGTCATGCACAATCCTTAAAATTCTATTGTGAGCAGTGCATGATACCTTCAATTGAATCAATTGTAGGTAAGATGTAACCAGTTTCAATATGGGACATTAAAAGAAATCCTAAAGAAAAGGATAAGCTCAACCCAGAACTTAGAGCATAGGATATTTGAAGTTTTTAAACTGTAACCCTGCTGATTTGTAATTGTTTTTACTTGTTACCAATAGCATTATGTTCACAGTGTCCAGCTTTTATATTCCAACTCATCCATCTACTGTCATTCAGTCTACAACAATCGCAGACCATGTCTTTAGTCAATATAACATTAGTGCTATTGTTAGTCACAACATTAATGTGTTCCAGAGGTGCTCATCAACAAAACATCATTACCTCATACCACGAAGTTGCAGGCAGTTGAGCACCACATGCCATCAAGATCCTAACATGCAGTTCCCAGGTCGCCGCAAAAGGCTACATCTAGAAAAGAAGATAGTCAACCCTAATGAGCATTTTATAATCAGCGGCCAAGCTGACAACCACTTTATCAACACACCCTCCATGTTTCCACATATTAAAAATTATGCTAATAAGTCATAAGTCTATTGAATAGCTTTAGGCTTTATGATAAGAACAAATTTGATTGAAACAATTGATTTTGAATTATAAGGAATGATATATTCCTTTCAACTTGCAGAAAAAGAGAAGAACTCTAGGAATATCATGATTTTCTAGAAAAGCAAAACAAAAACCAAAACCCATCCTCAAAAGAAACTGATGTGATATACCATATGGATCCAGACAATATGATAGGCGGTAAAATTTAGTGCATTTCTTAATTATGTGAAATAAAGGGTGATGTTATATCTTGTGACAACAGAAGATATTCCAAAGAATTTTCTTTCGAATTCAGAAATAATACATACGGTTGAAAACTGTACTAGAAGAAATCCAACTGGATCAAGATAAATGTTGCAATCCTATTGCAGGTTTTGAAAACAGACAAGTTTTTCAAAAAAAAATAGAGACATGATCGAATCTAAAAAAGGTAAAGACCTGATATGAAATCGGCTAACCGTAATCAAAGTTGCCAGCTCATTTCTGTAATTATTCCATAATAATCCTGAGGTAGGAAGGAAATCAACCACAAGCTATTCCAGGGTGAAACTGATTACTTAATAATTCTACCACACTTAATCCCTTCTTCTCCAAAAACAATCCAAGAGACAAATTGGACCATATCAAATCTAACCGATTAACAAACTAAGTTTTCATCTCTCCTTAGAGATATGGAATATGTAATCCTAAAACTCAAACGGGTACTTCTGCCAGTCCAATATACTTTAAAAGTATACCAATACAGACATGATTGAATACCATTACGCAGATGCATAATAACCAAAGCAAGCAGACAGTACTGGCTAGGTAAAAGGTAGGCAATAGCATAAGTTGATTCATTTACATGAGTAAATATGTAATCAAGCACGAATCAACGATTCACCTACACAACTATAAATAAGAATAAAAACCGCATGAAAAGCAAGCTCTCGTCCCAAAACTAAAATAGATACATGACAATAAAAACCGAGTGAAGAGCAGTAATAAATATCACAGAATTTGCCAGAACTCGTTCTATTATTTCGGCCAGTGCATGACAACCAGAGCCTACATAATATAATCTCTTCCCATCTAATTATTTGGATCCCATCATGGGAATCATCATTAATCTGAATACAAACAAAGCCAATGAGAAAGGCAAAAAATTTTGCTATACAAATTATCAAGCATTTAATTTTGATTCCACCCACTTAGCGGGAAAAGGCTTGGTTGTTGTTGGTATCAAGCATTTAATTTTAGATAAGCCACCGGTGAAAAACGTGTTCTATATTTTCAATTGACCATATGATACAACCAGTCTAACAACCTGTTAGAGATGTATACGCCAAGTATAATCAAGTGACACTCTTATTAGACGACCATATTTTAATCAAATTCAACTTTACCAATTATGTGAAAGCATAAAACTAGAAACCTAAAAATTCAAATCAGATAGCTCAAAATTGTACACATTTCAAGACTGGGCAAAACTGACCTTGAAAGGGAAAATGAGCGCCGAGAGTGTTTTGCTTTTGGAGACAAACTGCAAAATTAACACTTGATCAATTCTTCAAATTTACCAAAATACATACCAAATCATACTTGACCGAGGCAACCAAAGTGAACCTTCTGCTCCTGCCACTGTAGCTATGACTTGGACTGCGGCTTCGACTTCGTGATACATATGGGCTGCGGCTTCGAGAATAGCTCCTCCTCGAATCATGACTGGGACTTCTGGAGTAACTCTGATCATATTCCCTCACCTGGACCAACCAGAGAGATATGTCAAGGAGAGCAAGTACGTAAAATATAATGCAGAATGTAGCCAAATATAATATAGACTCACCCGTATATATGATCGTGAAAATGCATTGCGAAATTCAGAGTCATCAAGTTTCCTGATCTGTATGACAACACAAAGTTATTGAAGAATACTAACAGTGCTGGACAAAATTACAACCATGAAGAATCCAGCTCAAGAAAGATATGCAAGTAAAATAAAAAATAAAAACCTGATAAATATGCCAGTAAAAAAAAAAAACCTGATAAAAATATTTGGTGATACAGATTAAGAATACTCACAGCATATTTCAGATCATCATAATTGGTATAATCCACTATCCCAGTCAAGCCTGCATACAAATTATACCGATGTTTTAGAATTATGTGGTGAACATTAAGAAATAAATCAGCTCAAAAAGCTTAAACATAATGGCATTGTTTCCTAGACTCATTGTATCCCAAAATTAGTCATGCCCTCTAAATTAATATCACATTATCACCATTTGAGATTACGAGAAAAGGTAAAAAAAAATGACTACTAAAATAAATACATGAGAACCAGAACATTTTTTATTAGCTTATTTTTATGTTCAAAGAAAGCCTATCGTCAAACTACTGCATTTTTACCCCCTTACTTTAGGTGCAATACCATTTTTACATTGTTGTAAAAAAAAATACCATTTTTACATTCTCCTCTAATCTAAAGGCTGAGGAGCGAAATTGCCACTGCACTCAAGGACCCTCCTGCATTGACCCTTTTATGAACAAATAAAACTTGCTCCAAAATACATCCCAATCCACTTACCTCCACGCTCACGGAACACTTGAGAAAAACACACATCACCAGCTTTACGCATGTGATCCTAATAATATAGAACCCAGAATCAGCAAATACTATTCATTAATTTTCAATCAATGCAATGATTTCAATATATAATGTCATTAATCTGCACCAAACAATATTTTCTGCAAGTATCAAATGGCCATAGGAATAATGAACCAATCCATACTTTCAGATCTTGCCATGAAGCAGAAGGAGGTAATCCAGTAACCAGAACTGCAAATGTAATAAATAGGGTCAATCAAAACATTCTCTTTTTAGGTACAAGTAGGAAAGACAGAAAGAAATGAGAAAAACTACTGTACAATGACACAAAGCTAAAAAATATATTTTAATTATATTAGGAAACAATAGATACCACGATAGTCAGATCGCCTGGAAACTCCACGGCTACCAATTCTACCGCTATGCCTACTGTATCGGTCTACTGATGATGAACTTCCCCGTCCACCATGTGCAAGTTCAACCTACAGTAACAAATAGAGACCAAAAGGTCATATGACAAAATTCGATAGTGGGCCCCATAGAGGTAGAAAAGAGAAGAAAGGGAAAATATTCTAACCCGTAATCGATACCCATCAAAATCATAACCATCTCTGTAATAAATCGCATCTTGAGCATCACGAGCATCCTCAAACTGCAATATAATGTTTAATATATATAAGACAGAACAAACAAGTGAACTAAAAACTGTGTGATAACTACCCCTTCACATCCTTAAAAAATGAAATGTAGACATACCTCAACAAAAGCATAACCTGGTGGTTTCGGAGGGATTTTCAAATCAATGTCAACGATAGGACCATACTGCATTTTGGCAGTGAAGAAAGCAATATGTTAAATTGAAATCCATACATACTGTTATACGACTATATTTCGTAATTGTGTGCATCCATGTGTGTGTAATGTATGAAGGTATTACGGTGAAAGCAAATAATGGGAGAAAATAGTAGATAATAATACTTGATAGAAAACATAATGACGATGATAACTTAAGTGCACATCTTTTGGCATTGAAGTTAACAGCAATCCAGTGCATAATATGGTATTAGATATACCTACCTTGTAGAAAAGATCCTCTACTTCTCTCAGGCGAATATCACCAGGAAGATTGCCAACATATAATGTGCGACTTGACCGGCCACTCATTTTTTTGCCTACAGCACAGACTGCACAGTTGAAATTACACATTTATGATTTACGTTCTGTCCAGTTATAAGTTCCCATACACTCCCTAAAAAAAAATCCCATACTCTATCCAAATTAATGAATTAAGTCAGCTAAAACACAACTGAAATTTACATAATTTGACAAAGTAAAGCTCATAAAAATTTACTGAAAAAACAACCGTTAAAATTGTTAATAATTTTGTAATAAATCCCTAACTTGCAATCAGGTTGTTGAAAATTTAAATACAAATTACTTATAAGTTTTGAAGAGATCAAATTACAAATTCAACGACCTTGTTACAAACTTTTAAGTCTAAAGACCTATATAAAAATCCTCAAATAGACCTATATAAGTCTAAACCTAATAATTAATATAAAAACTAATCCTGATATATATCTAAGATGCTAAGATTATAAACTAGTCATAGGAAATAAACTAAGATACTCTAGATATAATATCAAAAAAAATATTATAAGATATTTTTATATATTCTAACATTCTAACAATGAAAATATTAGACAGGATCATAATTCATAAATCATCAAGATCATGTTTGTTTAAGTTTGAGTTCTTCAAGGAACCTTTTTATATGTACTGTGTTGGCAATTCTACTACGATCATCAATAAAAAAATATTCAGTCAAAGGAAAAAACGAACATGTGATCGGAAAAAAAATATTGCCATAACAATAAGTGAGGATTTAGATTAGATTAGATTAGATTACCTGAGAGAGATATATGAGCAAATACGCGAGGAATGGAAGACAATGTTTGTTTTGAGTCACAGAGGAAACTCGACATTTAATTGGAGGAGCAGGCAATATGTTACGGTGACACGTGGACGACAAGAACAACGATCGCATCTTAGCCGTTTGTTTCTGCCTTTTATTTAAGAGCTTTCATACTTTTTTTTTTGGTAGAATAGAATGACAAATGAGAAAAGAAAAAATAAAATAAAATAAAGGACTTATAAAGTATTTGTCTTGCAAATAACAAATAACATGTTGAATATAGTTGTTTCTTTTTTTTTAAGAAATGTTGAATATTGTAACACCCCATTTTTCCTAACATAAAAATTCCTTAAACAATTATCAGAGATTGCAAACACAACAACGGGATATTACATGAAACATGATCCAAAACAATTAAATAATAATTTATTTAACCAAATTACTTCAAAACTTTGCAGCGGAATTATTACTAAAAGTTCATAAACGTTTGGCACGCAGGCCCCATAAATTATCTCAAATATTAGCAAGG
>Ga0209282_1000577_pt1 | contig 17922 bp, 11 predicted proteins | sample Mtrugardesep15_FD_187529 | JGI IMG/M metagenome (GOLD analysis project Ga0209282, IMG submission 187529) | Root nodule microbial communities of legume samples collected from California, USA - M. trunc garden sep15 (SPAdes) (version 2) | ecosystem: Host-associated > Plants > Roots > Nodule...
TTTAGCTCTTCTTTTTTTGTGATTTTTTTTTTTTGTGTAAAGATTTATTTTAGACCATTGATCAATTTCATTAGATCATTTATTATACTCGTAATTATTTTTATTGCAAAAATTTGTCAAATGTATAAAATTTTTGGGTTAAGGTAAAATAAATGGAGTTTGTAATTTGAAAGGATAGACACAAAAAATAGATAGTGGGTCCCACTATTAAGTGAGTCCCACCATCATTAATTACTTTTTATTTTTTTTCAAATTTTCGTATGTTTTTATCTCTTCAAATGGTAAAAATGGAGATGATGATAAATGGAGAAGATCTTGACTCTTAAGTGGGTCTCACAATCATTAATTATATTTTAATTTTTTTTAAGATTTTATGTGTGTTTATCTCTCCAAATTAAAGAAATGTAGAAAGACATCAATGGAAAGGATCTTAGCTCAACTTTTTATGCTCAACTTTTTATGCCGAAAACGTGACTTAATTCTATAAATAATCTTGCCGATAATTTACTAGTAACTAAAAAGATGTGGGTTGCATCGAAACTTTTGACACACGCTCTTATTTTTTAATCTACAATGAGTATATCGTAGGAATGAGGTATTCCAAAGAAAGACTCTTCCATTGTGGATAATTTAATTCCTTGTATATTTGACGGTGATGTGCATTTTTTTTTATCTATTTTCTTTCTTACTATTTTAATTGTGTGATTTGTTTGTTATTGAAGAGTGAGAATCCTTATACACGTGATGATAATTAATAATTACTAGTCCTACAAAATTTATTCAAAATTTCACTTTGAATGAGTCTCATAAGTCCTAACTCAATTGACAAAAATGTTGTAATCGTTAGACTAACGTCATGATTGAAGTTCAACCCCAACACTTCCACTTTGTGTATGAGTTTATAATAACTTTGTCATTTCGTCTATCTAACAAAATCACTTTGTCAGTCTCTTTTTACAATAACACTTATTAAATAAATTGTTAGAGCAATAAATTTTTTTCCAAAATATGGATGACTACTACTTAATTACCCTTTGTATTTTATTTTGATAGTGAAATTACCCTTTGTATCTAAATGTATTTAAAGTTACTCTTCATATTTCAAGATAAATTGATTATATTAATAAAAATGGTAATACGTTTATACTTGTGAGTTTAGCTAACATATGTAAGGTTGAAGTTCAAACTTCGGCTACTATAAAAAAAATGGTAATACATTTAAAAAAATAATAATAAAAGTATCCAACAATTTGTAGTGAGGTTTATATTTAAGGATAAATGCAATTTTTTTTGACAAAGGACAGATATTTGTTTGTCAGTAGTTTTATAATTAAAGAGGGAGGAAATCGATCATACACATAAATTAACTCAAAAATAGAAATAAAAAAGTAACGATACAAAACTTTTGAAACTCAAAGTCAAAGAAATTTTGTAAGAAGATTAAAAGATTTATAAAATAAAAAAACATATTTAACTTGATATTTAAAAGCAAGGTTTACCCCTTTTTCCTTTGCAATAATGTTAGTTGACCGAAAGGATTGACTATCGCAATCCATGTAGGAAGAGTACCGAACAATCAAACAACGAAGAGTACCAAAGAAGGATTGAATGATCATTGATAAGCTCTCTATTAATACGTCATACGTCGCATCTAAGGACTCACGCTTTAGTATCTGTGATCATGGAGAAGATGATCCTGCATCTGCCTCATGAATTGATAGTTCAAATTCTGCTTCGGTTACCGGTGAAATCTCTTATTCGTTTCAAATGCGTTTGTAAGTCTTGGTTTTCTCTTATCTCTCATGATCCTCACTTTGCAAATTCGCATTTTCAAATTACTGCCTCAACACACACTCGTAGAATTCTATTCATCTCAACTTCAGAACTCGAAATTCTGTCTATAGATCTCGAAGCATCGCTTAACGTTGAGGCCGCTTCCCTGAACCACCTTACTTTTGTGCCTCAATCTTATCTTTGCATTCATATTAATGCTTCGTGTAGAGGCTTTATATTTTTGCCCCGTTCTTCAGATATTTACCTATGGAATCCATCCACCGGAGTTCACAAACAAATACCTTTGTCTCCCATTGATTCCAATTTAGATGGCATATATTTCTGTTATCTATATGGTTTTGGGTATGACCCGTCAACCGATGATTACTTGGTGGTTTTCATATCCTATGACACAACCTTAGCTAATATTTCATCACATTTAGAGTTTTTCTCATTGAGAGCTAATGCATGGAAAGAAATTGAGGGTACTCACTTCCCTTATATGAATGCCTCCGATGATCCCAGACTAGGGTCGCTTTTCAATGGGGCTATTCATTGGTTGGCTTATCGTCATGATTTACCAATGAATGTTATTGTGGCCTTTGATTTAATGGAAAGGAAACTTTTAGACTTGTCTTTGCCCGATGATTTTTACCATGAACCTACGGATTGCGATTTGTGGGTATTTAGAGAATTTCTCAGTATATGTGCCATGGGGGATGATACAGTTGAAATATGGGTTATGAAAGAATACAAAGTGCGTTCGTCTTGGACTAAGACTCTTGTTCTTTCTTGTAGTTCCATTCCCACTCACTACTTTTCCCCAATATGTTGTACAAAAAGTGGTGATATTATTGGAACGGATGGTCATAGTGGATTGGTGAAGTATGATGGCAAAGGACATTTGCTAGAGCACCGTTCCTACTGTAACAATCCACATGGATCCCAAGTGGTTATGTATACAGAGTCCCTGCTTTCATTCCCCAGTGACAATGGGCAATCTTAAGAAGAATGCGGTTGTGAAATGTTATCCTTCACCATTTTATTGATTATTATAATTATATTGTATTATAAGCTTTTCGATAGCTGCATTCGCAGGGTAATACGTGTTCTATCGTGTTTCTAACACCAGCCAGTATGCCACACGAGCTGATGTAATATGTCATGAAATGTTTGCTGGTCAATAATTTGTAATATGTTAATTGGAAATGTTTACAACTTTGTTTGCGTGATTCACTGTTATTTGACCATGTGCAACTCGATTGAGTTCTAACGTATGTTGTGGTCTTGTCGCTACTAAAAATTGTTTTATTTTACATTTTATGCATGTTGATCTAGATTAAAAACACAATTCGATCATGGCCAAATATGTATTTGAAGGAGAAAGAAGGTTTTGTTCTCTAATTTTAGTGGAAACTATTAAGTTTGGCCCTTTCCATTTCTCTGTTTTCAAACCAGGAAAACTACTATTGGGTGGATTTTTGTAAAACTAGTATACAATTTACATTGTAGCTTTGTAATTTGTATACTTGATGTATAGAAACTCTGACTTACACAATGAAAACTAGGCAAAATAGTAGTTTGATGAGAAATTCAATGAAGAAAGAAACATAGTATAAAGGTTAATTTCTCATCGTGCACCTTATGTGCTAAAGACGTTGCAAGCAGTCATCTAAAAGGTGATTTGAGAGAGTTGGGAGGATAGGAGCTCACTTAAAGGTAATGGGTTTTATTCCAGCTACTTTGAGGCACACATTCTCTATGGTCTCCATCTACAAGTTAAGCTTGATGTTGAGAACTTCAATCTTCCTGGAGAAGAGAACCTTAAATTTCCAAAGAGTTAACTAACTTTAGTTTTCGTGCAAAGGCAAAAGGATTATATTAGTAGCTATAATCCCACCCAAACACAAGATGTGCTAGGATGGAAGAGTGCAAACATAAAAGAATCAGAACAGAAGATATCAGCTAACACCGATACATGACTCGATGTTTCCATGACATGAGGCCATCAATTCCTGCATAATTCTGCAGCAACCATACCATGACTCTATTGTCCTTGATTGAACCAACTTCAATTTAAACTAAACTTTCTTAACCACCATTACACTCCCTACACGATACTCCTCAAAACTACTCCGGACATGGACATATTGTAATCACAATTGAGACTGAACCTTGTCTAATGAACTGCTGCTCCCACCTATAATTCCAATTGCCTCACTCATTTGATATTAAGCAGAAACCAAAGGCAGTTAACCTCCCACCAGCATGAACTGGGTAGGATTTGTTGATAATATTACTTTGTCAATGAATCCTCTCCCTCAATCCATTGGCAATTTACAGTGATCATTTGTTTCATACTTTTTGTAGTATGTATTTTGATTGCAAAATGTAATGGTGAAACTTATTCATATATTGATAAGGGGAGATCTTATCCTCTTCCACGGAATGATGATCTTGCCAAGGCTGTAAGTTTTTTTTTCAGTTTACTCAAGTCCAAACCGTTAAGACAGGGGAGATCGTCTCCTCTTCTTATGGATTTGTCAACTTAACAAGAAAATGGGAGCAGGGGCCTTTATTCAGGATAAAAGCCCCAGCTGAAGATAACATAATTATGACCAATGACCACAAAAACTTTGTTCGCATGTAAGATTCTGCTATCTTCTCTTCTTCATACAATTATTATATTTTTATATTAATAATAATAATAGTAGTAATAAAAAATATTATCAAATAATTATAGTAGCAGCAGCATCAGCAAGGCACATAAGTTTGATGTGAGAGTGATAGACTATAATAGCTTGCTTCTTTGTCATTGTATTAGAAGTGACTATGCTTTCTTTTATATTCTTTTGGTTTACAGAAAGAGTTTTTTGTTTAATGAGGATGAAGAAAAAGAGATTGATTTTTCCACCAAGATATGTTCATTGCTTCATGAGACTCTTTACCAATAAATTGCTAGTGCAGTTGTGAATAATTTTTTTTTTTACAGAACAGTTGTGAATAATTAAATTAGGTTTCTATTGACAGTAAAATTTTTCATTAAAATTTACTTGTTTCTTATGTTGCTCCTAAGAAATTGTCATGTATGTTGAAAATATGTTCAGGCTTGAGGGTGGTGCAGTTGGAGAAGTTGTTGGTGGTACATTGCTACCTGAACTTGTGGATAAGTTGATAGAGTTCGATATATATTTGTTATGTTAAACCCCGCCAATTTTTCAGTCAAAGAAAACCTAGGACCTTTGACTGTTAATTCAATTATATTGGACTTTGTTGTAGGTGGAAATTGAATGGGATGGCAAGATGCAGGACGATGCCAAGTGCGTATTTGAAATGAAGTTAGAAGATATTGCTGAATTTGCAGATGATGATGAGAAATGTTAATAATATGGTATGGTCCGGATATAATACAATCTACTTGAAGTACATGTTGCATTCTTATGATGAAGTGTTATTTTCAAGATTAAAAGGATGCTCCATTGGATTGGTGATAGAGATCATTTATACAGTATCAAAAAACAAATATACGTCTTCACTTAATAGCTTATAATTTTGACATAGTTTGTTTTCAGAATGGTGTCACAGGCTTTAATCAAATGGTGTAGAGTTTAATTCATCTTGTGTACTGTCCATTATTCAAGGGCTGTAGTTCCTAGGGTTTTGTTAGGGACATAACATAAAAGCCATTCATAGCTTAAGCTTTTTGAATTGATGATTCACGACAAAATTCATGTGAGCTAAGTTTGGTTGGACAGCTAATAGAATCGAAAATTTAATTATAATTTTTGTATAAATGAGAAAATTATATTCTTATGCATTGCTTCTTATATAGCTTGTATGATTTGTGTTTCTTTTATATATATTCTGAGTGTTGTGAAGTTATTATGATCTTTGTTCCTCCTCTGGTGCATTGTTTCTCGAAATCGTAAAATGTCAATGCTTGAGGTCATTAAAATGTCCCCTATTGTCCCGTAATCTTCCAACATCCATTTGAAGATGAGAGAGGCAAAACCTCTATGTGATGTCTTGCAATATAGTTGGTTCATCTCAGTGTCTTTAAACCTCTCTGAACTTTTCAAATCCACTCAAAGAAAAGGGTAGGATTGTAGCATCTTCCTGCTACCTATCTTTAATGTGCTCATTTCAACGAGTTTACAAAATTTCACAGCTGGATCTAATGTTTGAACAAGTTTTAGGCTTTTAGCTAAATTGACCTTTGACCTCCATTAAGAAGTTTTATAGATCAATACCACTAAATGTGGCTTGTCTCTTTGAGTGTCGTGAACACCCTTTTTATTTTGGTTTGCCTCGTTAATTCTTGGGAGGAATCGGTAGCACGCTGATTTCATTTGTTGATGAATCATTATGATTTCTATTTCGCTGTGTAATATGTAATTAGGGTCATTGGACAATCAAAGGAATTCTGTTGAAAATCCCATTGTGTGCATGTAAGAAGCAAGCTATGCGGTGATGCAAATGGTGTTAATGTGAAAGAGACATTACTAGAAAATGTTGGGAAGTCTCGGTTACATTAGTGCCACTCCACCTGATATGATATTTGTTTCTGTTGCAAGTCTCATTGGTAGTTTCATGACACAACCAACTTATGCATTTCAAAGCTTAGGGTCATCATAGGTACAAGAGAGACACGTTCAACTAAATAGAAATTTGAAGAATAACCATTAACCAATCAACAAAAAGTTATCACATTGCACGTTTATTAAGTATGACTATAGTTTCAAGTGTAACGCTAAAACAAGCACCACGGCAATGATGCATAGAAGGTGCTTATTATTGTAGTTGACAAACAAGCATTTTAATCAAAAGTTGACAAGCATTATTGTAGTGATCAACAAATCTACCAGCCATGTTGGATCTATATTAGAGATTTTTTTAATTTTAACATAGGTTTAAATTTTTTACATGGCCAACCAAGTTGCCCCCCAAATATGTTTTTTTATAATCTGGAATGTATGTGGATTGAACAAATTCCACCTTGCATTATACTCCTCTATATTTCTAAATATATGTCGAACTCAACCACTTCACATATGTCAATACATAACTATGACCAATAATATATTTAATTATCTATGATAAAAAATTATAAAAATTTGATATTTTAAAAATATTCATTGAGTCAAATCGAACATCTTACATACTAACATTTATATTTATATATTGGTTAAAAACTATGGTCAAAATATGTGAATAGTGCACATTGTAAAATTGCGACAAATATTTAAGAACGAAGAGAATATTTACGAAGTCTTGACTTTTTTTTGACAAAATGAAGTCTTGACTTTTGATTTATTGAAAAACTTTCAATAAATAACTTTAATGAAAAAAAACATTTTCGAAGTTGAAAAATTGTAATTTCTAAACATTAACATTTTTTCTTTGTTAACTAACATTTTTAAGACACTCCTTAGTAGTTACTTATTTCCTTTTTATCCTAAATATATGTCGTAATTTTACAATGTATATTATTCACATGATTTACTTTAACTATATTTTTTTAATTAATATATAAATATAAATATTAGCATGTAAGATTTTAATCGATTTGTCTCGATGAATATTATTAAAATATCAAACTTTATTTTTTATTATGTATTGGTTGACTTGCGAGAAATGATTAAACTCTTTCTCTTTTTATTTTTGAGCTATGGAGTTCTCTCTTGGTACTTTGTATACACCACATCGAGGAATTTATTTATTGTGATCACCGTCCTACAAACTAAGGTGGAATTAATTAATTTAATATAAACACCGTGATAAACAATAAATTTGTCACTTTGTAGGAAGGCGCGTAAATTTTATTGTTATCTTTGTCAAATATATATTTTTTTTTTTGCAGTACAAACTAAATCAGTTGGACCGAAATGAAGAGAAACAACCGTGGCAGAGGAAGAAGGCGCATGAAGAAGAAAGCTCTGCATATCCCTCATGAGTTGATCATCCAAATCCTACTAAGGTTACCGGTTAAGTCTCTTATACGTTTCAAGTGTGTTTGTAAGTTATGGCTAACTCTCATCTCTGATCCACTATTTGCAAATTCACATTTTCAACTTACCGCCACAACACACAGTCGTAGAATTCTGTTCACATCAGGTCCAGCTCTTGAAACTCCTCGTTCTATAGATTTTGAAGCATCTTTAAATGATGATTCTGCTTCTGTTTCACTGAACCTTAATTTTTTGCATCCCCAACCTCGATTTTATCTTAAAATTAAAGCTACATGTAGAGGGTTTATATTTTTGCACCGTGCTTTCTACATGTACCTATGGAATCCGTCAACCGGAGTTCACAGACAAATACCTTTGTCTCCTATTAATTCTAATTTAGAAGCCAAGTATTTATGTTATCTTTATGGTTTTGGGTATGACCCGTCAACCGATGATTACTTGGTGGTTATAATGTCCTATAATACAACCTTAGCCAATGTTTCATCACATTTGGAGTTTTTCTCATTGAGAGATAATACTTGGAAAGAAGCTGAGGGTACTCACTTCCCTTATACGAATGCATGCATGGATACCAGAATAGGGTCTCTTTTTAATGGGGCTATTCATGGGTTTGCTCATCGTCGTGATTTATCAATGGATGTTATTGTTGCCTTTGATTTAATGGAAAGGAAACTTTTAGAGATGTCTCTGCCTGATGATTTTCACCATGACCCTACAAATTTTGATTTGTGGGTATTTAAAGAATTTCTCAGTCTATGGGCCATATGGGATGGTACAGTTGAAATATGGGTTATGAAAGAATACAAAGTGTGTTCGTCTTGGACTAAGACTCTTGTTCTATCTATCGATGGTATTTCAACTAAGTACTTTTTCCCAATATGCTCTACAATAAGTGGCGATATTATTGGAACAGATGGTGGTACTGAATTGGTAAAGTATGATGATAAAGGACAATTGTTAGAGCATCGCTCCTACTACAATGATGCACGTGGAACCCGAGTGGCCATGTATACGGAATCCCTGCTTTCACTCCCTGGTGACAATGAGTAATCTTAAGAAGACGACGCAAACAAGAAGAATGAAGTTGTGAAATATTCTCCTTTACTATTTTCTTGATATTTATAATGTTGGGCGACTGCATTTGTTGGGCAATTTGTGGTTTACTTCTTTTTTACTATGAGCTGATGTAATATGACATGAAATGTTTATTGATCAATTGTTTGTGTGATTCATTGTTATTTATGCATGTGTAACTGGATTGAGCTCTAATGTATGTTGTGGTCGCCGCTTGAAATTGTTTAATATCATAATTTATTTGAAGAATTTATGCATGTTGTTTAAGATCAAAATCACAATTACACGACTCTTACTCAAAGCACTCATTCTAAATTTGATCATGACCATATATGTATTTGAAGGGAGAAAAAAAGAGGTTTGTTTTTCTCTGATTTCAGTGGACTCTTAACTCTGCCCCTTGCATTTTCTCTGTTTCAAACCATGAAAAACTAATTTTAAATTAATGAGCTATATATGAATTCAACAATCTGCATGTTTAAATTTAACACAACATAAAGTCTTAACACTTTATTCAATGAACAAAATTAATAAAGCTAACAAAAACAAAAAGTTAGATTGTTTTGTTAAAACATAACATATCTACATGTCCTTTTCTTTACTTCAGTTTCCGGAGTCCTATATCAGTAAGAAATACCACTATAGGGGGAATTCTTTTAAAACTAGAATAAAAACTTATATTATAGCTTTGTATACTTGCTGTATCGAAACTGTGATTTTCACAATGAAAACAAGGCAAAATAGTAGTTTGATGTGATATTGAATGAAGAAACATAGCATGAAGGATTCGTTCTTTCTGTCAAACCAGTGGCTGATTGGCAGAGGTATTCCCATCTATACAACTACACACTCTTGTGTGTAACAGCACACACAGCATATTTTATATAATCTACAAACAGTGTATGGAATGAATTATATATTGTTAATTGAATTCTTTGGTTAGGTATTCAATATTTTACTGACGTCATTTAAGAGAACTGTGTTGAATACATAGAAGTCAAAATTTACCGAGGTACAATATATTTAGTTTTTACCGTTTTTAACTTGCTTGTAGTATGTTTCATGTTTGTACTATTTCTGTGAAATACATTGTCACTGACTTCGCTTTGTTGCAGTTTGTGATATTCTATGCATGTATATTGAATCCTGATGGATGTGGTGTGAATTTTGCCATGGTGTGAATGCGTGAATGCTGGTTTGCCTTGTTATGTTTTCAAAATCAAGATTCACATGATCCACAAGGCCAATAGGGCATATTATGCTGCATGAAATTTGGCACAACTGATTTTACTGATTTAATATGTGTGTGTAAATGTATTTTAATTTGATCAAGTTTTTAACTTGACATACAGTAATTTCAGTAGCCAAGATGAACCACTTGTAATATGAAATGAGTAAAATCTTATTCAATGTGTGAAATGTGAAGTACAATTGGTATTTATACAAGATGAATATCACTAAACTAACTGAATTGTACTACACTTATTGTACTAATCTCAGGTAACTTGTACTACAAGTTACTGATCTATGCTACTAGCTTTTGTATCATTTTGCTCATGGATTAATAAATTGCCCTTGCTTAATGCAGTTACTAGCATGATACACCAACATTAATAGTTTTTTAATCAATCTGCGATATGGGATGATGCAGTTGCTGTCTCAAAATGATAACTTTGCAGCTGTACACCATTAAATTGGCCCTTCGTTGTCATTTTGGCTGTACAGTTGCTGTCCTTTTAAAGGTTTTCAATGATAACCTGCGCAAGGTTTTCAATGTGTGCTTTTGATTCTGCTATCACCCTCATGTTTAGTTTAGGCTGATAATACAATGAATATAATAAATTAGTCTAGCTGTCTTTTAATTTTACTTGACTTGTTGTTCATTTCCATTAACTATTACATTATTTTTGTTTGTTTATTGGTGGATCCTTTAGTTGTCCATTTTATTTGTTTTGTTGTGAGCCGGCTATCACATATGTTGGGCTTTCACATGAGATCATTGATGGATGTTCCTAGACATAACTTGAATCCCTTGTAGGTAAAGGAACATTTTAGAAAGCTGTCATTGTTTTTATTTATCGAACAGAATGTTTGACAATAACATTTTCATATAAATTATGTGTTGTCTTTCCATGTAGTTGGTTTAGCTCCGTGTCTTAATACCTTTGTCTGTGACCTAGTCAAATCCAGTCAAAGATACAAAAGGGTAGGATTTGTAGTATCCTTCCTCCTACCTATCTTTAATGTGCTCATTTCAAAGAGTTCACTAACTTCAACAGACGGGTCTAATGTTTGCATAATTTTTTTAGCTAAATTGACTACTGACCAAATGTTGTCTGACTCTTTGATTGTCACGAACACCATTTTTATTTCGGTTTTCCTCGTTAGTTCATTGGAGGAATCAGTAGCACGGTAATTTTAAGTGTTGATGGATCACTATGATACATGTTTCCTTGTATAATATGCAATTAGGGTCATCGGCTAATCAATTATGATTTGTGTGTCCTGAGACATTGAACTAGAAAGTTACTCATGACATTAGTACTAATTGTCTCCCATGTTTCCTTGTATACCCATGTTGCTTTTCCATGACATGAGTACAAACAATAAAAAGTCGATGGTTAAAAATTTCTATAGGCTAAAGATTGCACCGTGCTACAAGTTTGTGCAATTTTGTTTTTCTACTTTCATATTTTCTTTTCCTTAAAAATTTCTAAGGTGCTTCCCTTTATAAGTTTGCATATAAGTCTACTTCCTTACGACTATGTGATGGTTCTTAAAATCTGTAGCCAAGCACTATGAAATCTGTGAGTAAGTTTTTATTTCTGGTCACGTTCCTTTTCTCTTGTTTAATCTAGTGCATGTCTTGCTGTGCATGTTAGTGAATACTTTGAATTTTATTTTACCTGAATATCAAGTGTTAATAGTTTGAGATATATCAAGAATTGATAATTTCTCGTGAAAATTAGAACATGAATACATATATGTCGTTTGATGGCTTCAAATTTGAGTCAGGTTGACAAAACAATGTTTTAAAAACCGAACTCGGCAGTCCAACTGGTTGTTTTGGCAGTACCTTTTTCAGTTTTGTCATCATTCGAGCGATTTAAAGTAGTTGAATCATGATCTAGAGGGCTTACCATTTCGGCATCCGATTCATTTTTTAAAACACTTTGTAAAAGAGAATGAGTTTATGCGACTTCTTCAAGTCATGATATGTGGATTTGATTTGTTCAGGATGTGCTTGGATTATTTTTTCCTTTTCTTTTTGATTATTTCTCTACAGTTTTTAAACCGAAACTATTCACTTTGACCATTATCAATGTTAAACTTTACCTAATTTAAGAGTTGAATAATTTGTTTTCTATACCTGGTGGAGAATCAACATTTTTTTTTTATGTTAAACATTACATAGAATGTATATATATTTTTAATAATTTTTAGTTTTTTTGTACTTCATTACAAGGAATACTTATTTTTACCTTTTGCTTTTTTCTCAAAGTCTAAATACTAGTAAAAGGATTATTGTGAGCAGGAAGTAAACATTGAGAAGGTGATGTAGAGATTGAGTAAGAAAGTGAAACAGGCTGTGAAACAAGTGATGAGCTCCATGATAGCAGTGTGTTAGCTACTGCAGAGGTAGAAGTTGTGACTCATGAGCATGCAGGATTATGTGAAGTGTGTGGTAGTGAGTACAAAATCTACATTGTCAAAATATGCATCACTTATTTCACTTAGGCTTTTATTTTGTTTTCATTCGTAAACATGAAAATCGCTGCACAAGAATGTGTGATCCTTAATAAAAACTTTGGTAATATTATTTACTTAATTTATTAAATAGTACGTTAATTAAAAACTATCGAAATGGTTCAGCTTTATTAAAAAAAAAGTTCAAATGCTTAATTAGCTTTATCAAGTATAAATTGTATATGAGAATGCGCGTTCGATTCTTAAACGAAATAATTTTTTTTGTGAGACCTTACTTACCTCTCGTCCAAATCCGATTAACCAAAGCTCTGTTAAAAAGAAAAAATTAATTAATCAAAACTTTGTTTACTTATTTGTTTGAATGGATAACAACACTTTTTTATATTTTTATTTTTAAGAAGCTAAAGAATGGAGAACCACACCCAAGTAAAAAAAATACTGGTTACAACCACAAATAAAAATAATGGAAGAATTAATTAAAATAACATGTATTTTTTAAATAATCAAATGACATTTATATTTATGTGTGTTTTTTAAAGCAAACCTTTCGACTATGTTCGATATGTTACAAGTTACATACTACACAGAACAATACAAGGTACGTGTAATTGTACTCATATCACCTTCACCTCTTGAAACTCGATCTTTCGATGTAGAAGCATCACTTAGCCATGATTTACCAAACTTTAATTTTTTGAATCTTAGAATTAAAGGTTCATGCAGTTTAACCAGTTACCGTCACATCTACTTATGGAATCCTTCTACCTGGATTCACAAATTCGATGATGCAAATGATTTCTTTGGGTTTGGGTATGATCAGTCAACAGATGATTACTTGGTAGTTTCAATCCACTGGGCAACAGATAATTCATCATATTTGAAGTTTTTCTCATTGAGAGATAATACCTGGAAAACAATTGAGGGCACTCCCTCCTCTTGTAAGCATCATGTAGCAGGGTTGCTCTATTCATTGGTTGGCTTGTCGTGATGATTTATTAATGAATGTTATTCTTGCCTTTGATTTAATGGAAAGGAAACTTTTTGAGATTTCTTTACCAGATGATTTTGACCATGAACATACATATTGTGAGTTGTGGGTATTTGAAGAGTTTATCAGTCTATGGGCTACAAATTGTCCTAATTATACACTTGAAATATGGGTTATGACCGCGAGTAATTTTGTTGCTATTTATGATTATATTGTACTATGTAACATGGGCTAGTAGTATGCCACACAAACTGATGTAATATGTTATGAAATATTTATTGGTCGACTATTTGTAGTAAGTTTGTTGAAAACTTTGACAGCTTAAATTGTTTGTGTGACTCAGTTTTATTTATGCATGTGTAATTGAGTTTAGTTCTAAAGCATGTTGTGGTCACTGTTTGAAATTATTTTATATTGTCATTTAGTTGACGAGTTTATGCATGTTGTTGATCAAGATCAAAATCATAATTACATAATTACATAACTCTTACTCAAAGCACTTTGTTAGAAATTTGATCGCGGCCATATATGTACTTGAACAAAAAAAGATGGTTCTGTGCTCTAATTTTATTGACCTCTATTATCTTTGGTTCTTACCATTTCTCTGTTTCAAACCAGGAAAGAAAACTAATTTTAAATCAGAATTCAAAGACAGTTAATCTCCCACACTTGTTGAAGCCTTCCATCGATCTTGGTTGTCTCAGTAGTTAGTATCCTTCCTGCTACCTATCTTTAATACAATCATTTCAAAGAGTTCACTAACTTCCACAGATGGTTATACTATTTGCATCAAAGTTTTAGCTAAATTGACTTTTAAGTGCTAATAGAGTTTATTGATTAATCCTGCCAAACGTGGCCTGCCTCTCTGAGTGTCGTGCATATCATTTTATTTCAGTTTTCTTCGTTAATTCTTGAGAGGAATCAGTAGCATGCAAATTTCAAGTGTTTATGGATCAGTATGATGCCTATTTCTTTGTATAATATTTGTCCCAAGACAATGTAATAAAAATTATTCACCTGATGTACATTGGATTCAACACAAAATAATGGAAACTATCTCCCTTGCTGCTGTACATTTATGTGGTCTAGTAGTAGTATCCACAGACTGGCTGGAATATGTGGTCTTAACATTCCCAAGTTTATACTTTATAGCACTAAGATTTATCGATGAAAAATAACCTTCTCTTCTGGTTCTCTCGTAAGTCTGTCCGAAGTCATCCTTAGCATTTAGTTGTCATTCGCCCGATATGTAGAGTCACATTTAATATAATTGGAATATAAATTTGTAAATAGCTGGTTGTAGTTTATGTTTGAAGTAAGAACACCTGACTAATATCGGTCACAAATTGTGGGGGATAAGAGAGAAACCTCATTATCATTTTTGGTGTTTTAAGTTTTTCTTTGTATCTCTATTCACATTACGGCTAAATGTAAAACCTAAGACACTTTGATGGTTTGAGAATAAAAATGCATATAATTTTGCACATTTATGCCGTTTATCTTTAATGCAAGTGACATTGACAGAATATATGTGTGGGCATAAATACATAGGAAATTTGAAATAATGTGTTCATTGACATGTTTACCAGAGTGGGAGGCAGAGAGGAAAACATAATATTACTGAACACAGTCGGAACACTATTATCAGAGAAGCAAATTCATAAATTGTTTTTTGGCCTGAAGTAGAAAGTGAAGCATGCGGTGAAACAAACTATTAGGTTCATAATAGCAGTATGTTAGACAACTGCAGAGATAGGAGTTGTGACTCATGAGCATGCATACTTGATTTTTTTTCCCTGTTATATACTTATTAGATTGGATCCTATGAGAATTATTGCAACTCGGATGATGAAAATTATATGACCTAGATGTCAAATCTGCATTCTTGTATGAGACATTGACTGCAAATACTGATGACATGCTGCCTAAGGGTTATGTGAAGAGAGGCGGTGAAATAAGGAATCTTGTAGACTAAAACAAACTCCAAGAGCATGACTTTGCTGAATTGAGGTCTATTTTTTCCAAAAGAGTAAGTGTGAGCTAACACTATTTCTAAAATGGAACAAAGGATGCAAAATTCTCATTGTCAGTGTCTATTTACACTAAAAAAAGTGTCTAAGACTAGTGCTGAAATATCCTCAATAATTTTTCATTTTTGAATTACTTGAAAAAAATTATGCGCAGAATAAAACGAGATATCTTGTTCTAACATGTCTACAAAATAAATTACAAGTCCTTTCATTAGTAAAATTACAAGTCCTTCGATTTGCTTTGTTCAGAATTTCGAAGCAAAACTTAAAATCATTGTGTGCTAATTTGTTTCCGAAGTTGAAAAGATTTGTGAGTAGTAATTCATAATCGGGAAAAGAGAGATATTTCAATCACAAGATAATATTATCAATAAATATTTTGTAACTTCTGATTTGTTTTTTGAGTAAACCATTAAATCCGTCCACATTCTCAAATAGGTCTCCATCTTTATGAATATTTGAAAAAGATTCATGACTCTGTCAAATTTTATTCATACTAATCCTTCCGAAAACATGTTAAGGATTAAATTGATAGTAAATGGTTAAATATGGAAGATCAACTTGGCAGTTTAATAATGTCAGAGACCTTTTAAAATATTTAAAATATCTATGTGAGTGTGTCTTACAAATTTAGAGATCAATTTGATGGTTTACTCAAATTTTTCTATTCACGATAATTTTGTTGGATGTCGTACTTGTAGATTTGTCGGACCTAGAAACTGATTTAATGAAAAGAAAGTTTTAGAGATGTCTCCTCCCCCCCACCCAATGATTTTGACCATGAACCTACATATTGTGATTTTAGAGAATTTCTCAGTATTTGGGTTATGGGGATGATACATTTGAAATATGGGTAATGAAAAATAGAAAGTGCATTTGTCTTGGACTAATACTCTTGCTTTTTCTTTTAGTTCCATTCCCACTCACTACTTTTTTCCAATATGTTCTGCAAAGATGACACAGATGGTAGAAGGGCTTAGATTGTCAAATTTCAAAATAAGTTAATCAATTCTGTAAAATGGTACTTCCTCAGTCCCAAACTATGTTATTTTAGTAAAATTTGTTTATCCAACCATTATATATCATTTTAAAATATCAAAAAATCTTTAATGATTGTTTTTCTATTATGTTTTTTACTATTTATTATTTTATCTGTTTTCTGTGTAATATTAACTACATTTCATAATGGATGTGAAATTGTTAAAGTGACATATAATTTAGGATGAGTGAGTAAAAGAAATAGGGATCATATCTAAAATTAAACAAAAAGAAAAAAACTTTAATATATTCTCCACTTTTTTGTTTTGTTTTGTATTTTGGGTATTTTATAATTTTTTTCAACTAATTTTATAGAAATGTACCATCGCTGCAGGCGTGGGATGTCGCTATCATTGTATGTATTCACCGTCGTCATTGTCGCTACACATCATCGTTGCAGGCATGGAATTGTTTTATTTGGTGGCTTCGGCTGATATAAGTTAGACAATTTAAATATCTCTCATAACTTTGAATTCCTTGTAAGAAGAGAGATTACCAATGTTTCTGCCCAATGAATTGATCATCCTAATCCTCCTGAGGTTACCGGTGAAGTCTCTTATTCGTTTCAAATGCGTTTGCAAGTCTTGGTTTTCTCTTATCTCGGATCCTCATTTTGCAAATTCACATTTTCAACTTAAAGCCGCAACACACAGCCATAGAATTATGTTCAGAACACCGACTTCTGAAATTCGTTCTGTAGATTTAGAAGCATCGCTTCACAATGATTCTGCTTTTATGCTTCCAGAACCTTATTCAGATCTTAATATCAAAGCCTCATCTAGAGGCTTTATTGTTTTCTATTGTGCTTCAAACATCTACCTATGGAATCCATCCACCGGAGCTCACAAAGAAATACCTATACCTTCTAATCATTATTATTTAAATTTCTCTGGTTTCGGGTATGATCCATCAGAAGATGATTACTTGGTGGTTTCGGCATCGTATGATAGTATTCCAAACTCAGATGACATGCTATCCCACTTGGAGATTTTCTCATTGAGAGCTAATGTGTGGAAGAAAATTGTGGGTACTACACATTGGCCTTATTGTAGCAAAGTTGTTTCCTCTTATTATCCCATGGTAGACTCGTTCTTCAATGGGGCTATTCATTGGTTGGCTTTTCGTCATGATATATGTGTTTATGTTATTGTTGCCTTTCATTTAACGGAAAGGGAACTTCTATTGATACCTCTCCCAGATGATATTCACAATCATTCTAATGATCGTGATTTATGGGTATTTAGAGGATTTCTCAGTCTATGGTTTTCGGGGGATCATAAGGTTGATATATGGGTGATGGAAGAATACGGAGTGCATTCATCTTGGATTAAAACTCCTTAAG
>Ga0209282_1000578_pt1 | contig 17917 bp, 8 predicted proteins | sample Mtrugardesep15_FD_187529 | JGI IMG/M metagenome (GOLD analysis project Ga0209282, IMG submission 187529) | Root nodule microbial communities of legume samples collected from California, USA - M. trunc garden sep15 (SPAdes) (version 2) | ecosystem: Host-associated > Plants > Roots > Nodule...
AGGACTGCAGGATGTACGACCTTCTGATTTCTAACTATAGTAAATCCTCAGAACCCTCTCATTAGGATCAGTGACATCTTGTATATCAGGAACAGTTAAGCATAAATGAAATTACTACTTGAAAAGGTTATGAAATTGTAATAACTTTATGATGTCACAACCATATAGTAAATTAAATTGTTAATTCAATATCTTACAAATCTAATACAAACTGGAATTAAATTACAACAGAAATAGGATAAAAATTCCCTTGATTACACATGCAATGAGAATCTAACCTACCCTCCAGAAGTTGAATACAGCACCCAATAAGCACCAAATGATCATATAAATACAATTAAGCGATACAGACATATGAACTATTCAATTTTCAAATGATTATACAACTAAAATCGCACATAAAATTGTTAACACAAAATAATAGAATAGAAGCTTCTAGGATCATGACAAAGAATAAACTATTGTGACTAATAATCCATCAAATCAGAAAGCATCTAGTTGCAATTTTAGTCCCAGTTCAACCACATACAGAAGTAATACCTTTATTATATAAGAACCCTTCAAGGGAGAAGATATAATATAAGAAATGAAATTATTAACACAATATCTAGTCAATCCGAAACAAACTGCAATTTCATTACAAATGATTAGGAAAAATCCTCTTGATTATAGGACAATAATCCATAACTTCGAGGGTCATAATTGTGTGTTAGCGAGATAGTTGGGCAGACCCGATACTTGAAATGCAAACACAAGGAAAGGAAAGATCATAAGTTATAACCTGTAATTGGCGAAGACGAGGGAGCCAAAATGTGGCTAGATTTTCAAGTGTCTCGGGGCGATCACATGCATAAGTGAGGATAACTGAGTCAGCCTGCTGTAGTTCTTTATCGACTTTGTCACTGTCCTCAGGACTGCAACAAGAATAAAAACATAAGCATGAAATGGGAAATCGGAAACAAGATATTGCAAAGTGTAAAGTTCTAAGTACTTCCTTATTAGGAAAATCGGAAACATAAACTCCTCCAAGTATTGAAATTTGAACCTAACTAACGTAGATAAGAAGAAATTGAAATAATAAAAATTTATACCTGGAAGAAGTGTCTATGATAGCAATAGGCACAATATCAGGAAAGAGATTTATAGGTAGCCTTTCGAGAGGCAAATCGGAGGTGAATTTGACATCGAATTTATTGAAGACTGCGGTGCGGATGAGGCTTGATTTTCCGGTTCGTTTGTCGCCGGCAACGACAATACGAACTCCGGTAAAACGGCGTGAGTTGATGGAATTAGATGAAGCTTTCAGCATGGTTACAACCCTAAAATCAAAATGCGAGCGAAAACGAGTGAGGGAGTGAGTGAAGTGAAAACACGAATCTCTGTTATATATGTGTGGCGAAACCAAAGAATTAAGAGAAACCCCACTGTATGCGAAGGAAAAATTATGAATTTTTTTAAGGGAGGAAAAATTATAAATAAGTACTATATATATGGATATTTAGTGATTTACCTTTTTTTTTTAAATGATAAAATAAAAATGGTAAATCCTCTTTCTACCTTTTTTTGAGGAAAAATCCTCTTTCTACCTAACGAGAGAACTAAAAAAAAAACTTAATTTTAAAAAACCATACCAAACCCACTTATTCCAAACTTTCTTGCTACAATTTTGTGGAGGATGAGAAACCAATGCCTCAAACCATTGTGGGTCATATTCTTAGTTGATTTGATAACTCTATGGTTAATTGATAATGCATGTGATTTATATGTACGTGAACTTGTAAATTGGATGTATACATGAATTGCGATTTCGACAAGTTACTTTTTAGCCAATTGAGTTGTAGTTTTTTTTTTACTATGATATTAACAAGTGAATAATCTTTGTCGGAGAATTTGTGGGACACATTAGTTTGATTCTCTCCTCCCAACCAAATTTTTTTCATATGCATAAGCTAAGAATTCAAACCCCTGCATATTTAAGGGGCTTAAGTCCATTACCACTTAAATCAATCTATCGTGGATAATTGAGTCGTAGTTATAGGATGTTTATGTGATTTTATATATGAAAAAATACAATACTACATGTTATATACAAACAAGTTAAATGTTTTTTAGTAAATAATAACAAACACCAACAAATCCATCATGACCACCGATTCCACCATTCAAAATATTTTTCTCATCCCATGGTCTTGTTTACAAACTCAACCTATTACACCACCATCCACATATAAAAACAAAATTCCATCACCAAACACTCAGCAAATACATTTGCTCAAGCTTGGAGCAATGTTTGTGACATTCCACAAAGCCAATCCCAAAACCCTATGCTAAGGGCGATCATATTGCCATCACCATTCCTGAAGAGAAGCATGAAGTTAGTCTAGAGAGTAGAGACATGCAAACACAACTTGCAAGGCAGGATGATCTGACCTAAAAGTTCCTCTCCAATTACAATTCATAACTTAAGATCCAAGATAGCCATGATGTTCCTGCAAGAGATATTGAAGTTGGCATAAGCAATGTCTAATATGTTTATGCAAGTAGTAGTTTACCTGTTGAAGCAGTGCTATCAAAGAATGAAGATAATGTGGTTCCTACCACTGATGATGATGGGTTTCAACTTGTGATTACAAAATAATCAAAGAAAGCATAAAACAAAGCTGGAAAACTGGTTACTCCAAAGCAAAGTAAAGGGCGTCTTTGTGCTACTCAATTGTTCCCTAGTCTTATTTTTGTGGATGACCAACAAATATATATATCGAAGTGGAAGAGGAAGGGAGGCATTTATATATCAGAAGAAGAAACCTATGGTCAACACTTTCAAATACTAAAAACCAACACAACATGCCCTGGTGCATTGGAGACTTCAACACAACCCTTGCTTCTCATGAAATAAGGAGCAATTTTCAATCTACGAAGACTGATTATATAAGAATTTCAACATTGGAGTGATGCAAATGGCTTGATTCACTTTCCCACTAGGGGTGATGTCTATATATACTTGGTCCAATGGTAGAAAAGGTAGACATAATATTCAAAAGAGACTTGATAGAGCCATAGTTAGTCATGATTGGATAATCTGCTTGCAGTTCAGTTAGTGTTACTACAATAACAAAGCTGAGGTCAGACCATTTTCCTTTACTTTTGGAGTTCACAAACCATGATATTCAGTTTTCATAGATAATAACGCTTTATTATCTAATGAAATGAGATTAATGTTTTTCTCTAAAAAAAATTCATAGATAATAAATGTAACATGGCTGACCTCCATTACCTCCTAGTTGACCACCCTCTCGTTTTCATTTTCTTTCCTCAGGTCAACCCCGTCACCCTCTTCATTCTTATGAACCAAGTCATTGGTGTGTTAGTTAATTAGGAGAGAGAAAAAGACACTACTTACATGGTGGCTCCAAAAGGTTAATTAACACCGTGTGAAATAACCCAAAAACAAACAAACTATGGATTCTCTTGTATCCTAGAGTTGGGTATCTGTACATAAAATTAGTTTCTAAATTCAAATTTAATATTAAAAATAACATTTGATTGTTGGATATTTAATATCTTGCTGAACAAAACTCAAGACTTTTTCATCAAGAGAAAAAAAAACCTAGAGTTTGGAGTGTTTGTCCAAAAAAAATCAATGACTTTTGCAAATATGAATGTTAATTAGTGCTTCAGGTGTACTTTTAAGTACTTTAAATAATAAGTTTTTTTTATATAAAATTTGTATATATTTAATATATTAAAAAATTGAAGTTTTTTACCTTAGGCCTTCTTTGTAACAAATTTTCTTCGAAGCTAGCGTTTAACCTTTTAAATATTAATTTTTTGATTTAAAAAAGGACGTCTCTGGAATACTCGTCAGCAAAACCCAACGTGGATTGTTTTATTTTTAATATAATATTTTTTTGTTCTTATTTTTATTTTTTTTTATAAAAAATAGGTAAACAACCACTTTTAAACCATTTTTTAGACACATGTATACTATGGAAAATACTTGTTTGGACACAAATGCTTGGTCACAAACTTTAGACACACATACATAATTGAAAAAAAGATAAAGATCACAGAAAATAATTAAATAATACTTATTTTTCAAATAATTAAATAAAATGTATTTTGTGTGTGAGTGATGTGTCCAAATTAACTTTCTCTATATACTCTATGTGAATCTGTCTATATTTGTAACAAAACAAACCCCAACAAAATCAAAAATAAATAAAAGATATTTTGATATTTATCTCTTCCTTCAATGCAAAAACGACACACACATACAACCTGCAGTAATCATCATGTAAATATGATAAATGTTAGTAAGTTTTTATGAATTTCTTTTAAGGGATTTTTATGAAAATTTGTATATTTAATAAATTGATATTAAAGTGTTTAACTTTTAAAAAATAATTTCTTAATTTAGGATTTGTTAATAAAACCAGGTCATTGATTCTTTTATTTTTAACAGGGTTGTTTATCCTATAAAAAAAATTATTTTTTTACCAAAAAAACAAAGTTAACTATTATTATTAATCAAAAAAATTGTCTCATTTCACTTTTCAATACAACATTACTTATTTTTTAAAATATAACTCTAATTAATACTACTTTCATCACTCTTAATGTATAATAGTGGATAATGCATTAATACTTAACAAGAGCACTTAAAACCATTTCTCTTAATATGTGTGAAATGAACAAATGACGCAATCAATTTTTTTGAACTTTTTTTTTGACACACATATATCTATCTATCACTATGTGAATCTGTCCAGCTATAACAAACCCCAACAAAAAAAAAAAAATATATTGTGATATTTATCTCTTCCTTCAATGCAAAAACAACACAACACATATACAACCCGCAGTAATCATCATGTCCTCTTCATCATTATTATTATTCTCTCACTGTCATCATCACCACTGCATCTCCTACCTCCCACCAACCGCACCACAGCCATCATTCATCTCTAATAAGGTCAGCACCAAAATAATTACAAGAAAGAAAAAAGATAGAGAGAAAGGTTAGAAGATGAAGAAGATAGCTTCACACAAGAAGAAGAAACCCTAGCTACCAAGGGTGATATCTTCTATTTTCTTGCTTATCATATCATCATGCTACTTTCTTCTCTTCTCAGGGAATTGAAGCTATATGGTCCGATTGTTTGCTAGATCAAGCAAGTTATATATAAATGGATTTCTTTTTATTTTTTTGCTATTATTTTTCAAGCTTTAATTTGAGTTTGTGTTACATATTATCAGCTCATTATAATATATGAATTGATTTTATATATATATATATCTAGTGGGCAACAAGGTAATAAAAGGATGAAAATTTGTTTTGGTTGTTGTTAACATTATTACTTTGTGGATTCTTTTGTTTGTAAATTTGTTTTGAAGACTTGTGAGCTGTGAAAGTATATAGATCTGGATTTTCATATCTATGTAAGATAATAAATGTAATTATTCTATAAGGTTAATTGGATTGCTCCAAACTGTTATTTTGTGTACTGTAGAGAATTTAGACTTTGATGTTTGCGACTACAGTTTCATCATCATGCTCTTTGCAGTTCCTTTTATTCAAGTAAGTAGGGTTCCATTTATGATATTCTATTTTTTTTTTCTTTTATTTGGGATGTATCGTTTATTTGTAAGAACTCCTCACCCCTAAACACTTTTTTATTTTTTCTTGAGAAAAAAATTGAAGAAGAACACGATAATGGATACAGTAAGTAATTAGTATTATGAGATCAGTTAATTATGCTTTGATCAGTTTTTTAAATCATTTCCATGTTTTTCGATCAACTTCCATCCAATTAACAGATTTGTTTAAAAGTTTACCATGAATATATAACATTCTAATTTTATTCTTTCCTTGAGTTTTTTATCATCCCCTATGTCGAGCTCAATATTACATAATTATAATAATAATAATAATAAATTTATGCATTTAAATTTGTGGTCGTGTACAGCTTAGTGATTCTGTTGTAATGACATTTTATGTGAAATCTGGATTTGATCTCGGGTCATTACATCTTTCTTGCTTGTGGATGTTTATTTTGGTATGTATAACTCTCAATAACTGTAAAAAAAATGTCTTTTAAATTGAGAATTTTTTATCAAGGGTTTTTGCTTTTTTGAATGGCAATTTCCATCAACGGTTCTCTCATTATCCAATTCATTTGGATTAGTCATATAAGTTTAGTTTATTATAAATCTCGTGAGTTTTGTTTGCGTTAGATAAAAATGTTCAATTTGATATTTAAGTCATGGTTTTTTTTTTCTTCTGACAATAGACTGCTTTTTTGGGTTGAATTTTCCTCGTGTGTGTAAGTTCTAACAATTGATGTTTTAATGAGAGTGAACGTAGAAATGTCTATCTACAAACTGAATTAAGATGTTTCGGTGCAGTATTTAATTAAGTCATGAAGTTCTCATGCCTATTAGAGTAATCTTTTGGGTTGACTTTTTTGTAAATTTTAATTATCACGTGTTTACATTCTAAAAAACTAACACATTACAAGGATTTTGAAATATATGATACTCACGTAATAAAAACATTAAAAGACATACTTTCATCCATAGTGATAGAAAGTGACTTCCTTAGGGATTTGTTCTATGGATCTTGATGGACCAATTGTTTTTACTTCGAGATCGGGAGTTAGTGTCTAGTTTCAAGTTTTTTGGACTGGTTATAGTGTTTTCTCCAATAGTTCAAGAGTTATGGGTGTCTTAGTGATTTGTGTTCTAGAGTTTGGTGGGTCGATCACTTTTGCTTCGAAATCGAAAATCAGTTTCTAGACTTAAGTTATTTCGGAAATCGGAGGTCGAGTGGTGGTGGAATATGAATAAGTGTTTGATTATGTGTTATTCGGGAGTTTATTTGAGCTCAATTGTGGGAAGAGAAAGTGAGGTGTTGTTGTGGGAGTTTCAGTCAGTTCCGATGTTTTTTGGAGGTTTTTGGTGAGTGGTTAGCGATAGGTGTTTTGAACTTGTTTATGTCGTCATTCACAATGAAGTTTGATGTGTTGGCTCAACTTTGGTTTTTGCAAATGTGTAGGGGCTTGGCGTTGATTTTTGGAGTTGGCTTTGGTGGTTGATTTTTGGAGTTGGTTTTGGTGGCTAGATTTTTGGTTTTGTGGTAGCCATCGGTTGGGTCGTGTCTATTGGTGTTTTGATGTATGAGGTCTATATTTTTTTTTTGGATGGTTCCATCAATATATGACGCCCTTTTTTATGTTATTTCTATCTTACCGGTCTTTGTTTGTTTTGTGTATATACTTGGTTATTAATACAAATTTGTTGTTCAAATAAAAAATAAATCCTCTAATTCCCAATCTATATCATTTACGACCGTTCATTCTTTATCAGAACCTGTTCTTGATGGAAGTATGGTAGAGAAACTTTATGAAGAAATATAATTTTTAGTACATTAGTTAGTAACTTCCATCAAGTTATACATATTTATAGAAATCATTTGCACCCTTTCATGATACTTGCATTGTTTCACATAAGTCACCGTGAATTAATTAGTTATAATAATTAAATTATTCTAATAGTTTTCTCATGTGCTTAAATCCTAGCAAATTTTTTAAATTGTCATTATATTGGGGTTGTAGTAACTCTTTTATGTTTCTTCATACAAAACATTGCTTATAGCATTTCATTGATCAATACGTGTTTAATATAATCTGAAACATCAACTAGAATTTGAACGCTAACTAAAAGTATGACCTCATTTACAAGAGCATGAACAATTAAACTCCTACAAGTGTACAAGATTTTCTTAGTAATAAAAATAGTATTGTATTCACGTAGACTTGTGAATCTCAAAGGTCACATTTTTCTTCGAAAGTATGTAAGTAAAAAATATTTTTGCATTGGACCTTGCTAATGAGTGTCTCCTAACACTCTTTAAACATACCAAATTTAGAAATTATTCACTTAAAAAGTTAACTATTACAATTTCCAATGCAATGAATACGCGAATTTTCGTAAAAACATACAATTTAAGTTCCTTAAAGAGTATCTCCGGAGCATTCATTAGCATTTTTCTTTTGCGTTTTATAAGATAAAAGATGAAAATGATTGAAAACTGTTTTGACAGGTCACATTTTTCCCCAATAAAATAGACTAATTTACTAACTCATCTTAAAAGGGATACCACCTACATCACGTATTGCAAAATGTTTCAAGCAAACATGAATATAATCAACTATAGTTATTACATTAACAGAAAACAATAACAATGTTGAGCGAGCATATGAACAACGAATTAGGCCCCGTTTAGTTTGAGCTTATTTTGAGCTTATGAAAAATGACTTATGTAAATAAATAAGCTTCTATTTTAATTTATAAACTCTCACTAATAAAAATTGTATCCTTATAAACGGTTTTTTCATAAACTACCTTAAAAACTTATAAATAATACATAAAAACTTATTTATTTGCATAAGTTGTTTTATATAAGCTCAAAAATAAGCTAATCAAAACGGGCCCTAGTTCAATTAATCTCTACTATAAAGTTTTAACACCGTTTCACGATATAATAGATATCATTCGTTGATTTAAGATGACGACTTAGATTTCAACTTGGTTTCATAGAACAAAACAATCTCAGCCATCTATTTTGATCAGACGACTGTCATTTGTCATTGCAAAACGCAATTACAACATGAAATCCCACCACCACATATACAGATCCAACGGTCCTAGTTCAATCACACAGTCACCATTTTCCTGCGCACAAACGCTACTTCCAACCCCATTTCAAAAAACCAAAAACTCCGTTCTCCACCGTTCCCATCACCGCACCCTTTCAACTCCGCCACACCTCCTCAAATTCACGGAAATGAAATTAGGGTTAGGGTTAGGTTAACACTTCACAATCCTCAAACCGTTTCTCTTCATACCTCGTATTGTAGTTGCAGAAGTTTTCGCTTAATTGTTAATTTAGGGTTTGTGCATTTGGGATCGTTTGATTTTTAGGTGATATGTCTAATTCTTCAAGGGGTCGAGTTACCATTACTCTTGGACGCAGTGGTCAGGTACAGAAAAAATTGTGCTTTTATTCAATTAACTTCTTTAACCCATTTTTGCTACTTTGATTTTGCTATATTTTGTTTTTGTTGTGTTTTTTTGGGTTTTGAATTGCTTGATCAAATGGCGGGTGATTGTTTTTTATTCTGTTAATTGTGATAGTATTTGTAGCTGTTGTTGATAAATATGACATTTTGGAGTTAGAAATGATAGCATTAGAGAGAGTTGGGGTAGTACCTACTGTAGAAAAGATGGCGGAAACTAGGCTTAGGTGGTTTGAATATGTAGAGAGAAGACCCGTGTATTGTGTAATTAGGAGAGTAGATCAGATGGAGGGTAGTCACATCACTAGAGACCTCCTCAGATTAGGTGTGTCCCGGTGTCGGATATGTGTGGTGTCCGACACTGACACGACACGCCACAAGCATATATGATTACATTGATTTATGTCATTTTCTCACATAATTATTGGTGTTGATGTGTTTGTGTCGGTGTTTGAGTTTGTGCTTCATAGGTAGAGGCAGAGGACGACCTAAAAAAACTATCAGAGAAACTATTATAAGATTTAGAGAGTAATGAGTTGGATAAAAACATGGTATATGATAGAACATTATGGCGTTGTTTGATCTATGTAGCGGACCCTACTTAGTGGGATAAGGCTTGGTGATGGTTGTTGTTGGTGTCACGTTCAATGTTTTCCATTTCTCTTTTTTTGCCTTGTTTAAGTTATTTTGTTGAGAATTAAAGGAATGTAGTATAATTTTTTATTCTTACCGCTGCTTATGGATTTGAGCATTGGGATAGAGTTTTAGTTTGATGTATGATGCAAGGGATTTTCATGTGAATGACATGATATTTTTTACTTGAGTTTAGGTTGTGAAGAGGGATGTATCTGCGGTGGATGTTCCTTACTCTTCTTCTATGTCTTCGGCTGGGACTAAGCGGTCTGTAAGAGACAGAATTGGAAATAGTGGAGATAGTTCCATGTGGCATGGAAATGGAGTCAGCGGCAATAAACGGTGTGTTTATAACTTTTCGGTATTTATAGCTAGTGTGGTATTGGTCATTGGACCTGCAACATTATATTTAGGCACATTCACACCCATGCACACACACCACTAGCAGGTTCTCAGTTTGTTCAGAAAATTCACCAGGGATAATGTTTTTGACTATGTAATGATCAGTGCTAGAGGCAGAACAGTTTGCCTGTTTTTTTTGTATGATGCAAGGCAATCAAAGTTAGCTTTCATGATTTATGTTGTTTGGATTCTATGCAGACAGCGAGGAGATGTAAGCATGCGAAATGGACCTGAAGGTAGTACTCTCCCTCAGTAGTGAATTTACCCTTCCAAATTTATGTTACTCAATGGCTTCTTTATTTTGTTTTCGTTTTCCTTACTTTACTTAGATGGGCGTATTGGCAAAGATGATCTGCGATTGAAACTCATGCGAAAAAGTGCGTTGAGGAGAGATGAAAGTAATGACAATGACAGGAATGTCGATCTCCGTGAAAAATTGAAAAAGACAGCTCACCCTCCAACAAACAGTTTTAATTCAAAACAGCACATGCCGGAACCAAGGGAAGCAAGCTTGTTCAGGCCAGTTCCTTCAGCTAGAAGTTCTGATGATATAATTCGTATGGAATCCATGAGAAACTCATACTCTCCTTGGACACTGGATCAAATTCGGCAAAGATCACCCGAAGAGTATCCGAGTACTTCCAGGGGGATTTCCCCCCAAAGAAATGTTGGAGACCCACAGAGAAGGCCATTAAACAGGACATATGATGGCGTCAGACCAGTTCAATATGCAGGTAGGGATGTTCTTGAAACTTCAAGGCCTCCAAGTGCTGCACCTTCATCTTTCATGCCAAGATCCACGATGTCTACCTTGCCTCCAGTAACTGCCAAGCCTGTACCATCTCATCCTGGCCGACTTCCTCCATCAGGCAGTGTTCCACAAAGGCCTCCATTTGTGGTGAGTTTTACTTATTCTCTTATCTCCAGATTCATTCTATCAAACTTCATTGTTATGTGTTGCTTGGAGAAAACTTTCCCATGACCATCTGATGGATGTATAGGCTGAATCTGTTATGCACTTTTATCCTAATTATATGCCCTTCAAGAATTCCATTCTAATGCAATGGTGGCAGACAAATTAGATTTTTTTTTTTGGGGGTAATTAAATGAAATCACTAATTCATGATATTCCACTATGGGGAATGTTTTGGAGGCGGATTTTTCACAAACTCTGGATGTTCAACCTGCCTTATAATAACTATATTACCGTGTCAGTTGTGATTTCTCTGCAATCTGTATATTCTGATTACTCATAAGGTCTCTTTTTGGCAATCATAGTTTCTCTTTTTGGCAATCATAGTTTCTGATAAATTAGTGATTACTTCAGTGCATGGATTAGGCATGAAAGGTGTATTGGGAAAATTCAAGTCCCACATTGGCTGGAGATATGGCCTTCAATTAGAGCTTAAAAAGCTTAGGCAATCTTTACTTCACAAGTTGATTTTGTTGGGTTGACTTGCACCTATGTACTAAGATTCTTTTATGAAGTTTCTGCGTATTTATGTCAAATCTTGTTTGAGTTTTATTGCTATTTTATTTGCCGAGCATGTGCGAAAAATTGAGTCATAAATTGATTGAATTGAACAAATAGAGTCAGAGTTAGCCATTGGGTATTCCTAAATTCAAGTCGTGCACATACTGGGTATGTTTTGTATCTGGGACATGTTGGGTTCTTGTGGTCACGTTCCAAAAATAATTTTCAGACAAAATAATTGGGTTCTCAATTTGGGTGTGTACTGTATCTGAGAAATAAATATTGTCGTTCAATATTATTTTATTTTTTTTTAATAACAAAACTAGCGTTTTCCATTCTTTTTGTTGATTTAATATCTATATTACCTGTGGAATTTTTACCTATTTCCTACTATTTACATTTATTCCTATTTTCTGCTATGTAAATATCCCCGTTCCTGATTTCAATGCATACATTACTTGATTTTATTTTTTTTATGATTTCTGATGTATTAAATAAAAGATTATTGGCAATAATTAGATAAGTAATCCCTATAGTCAACTGTTTAATTTTGTACAAAACTAGTGTGTTAACACACACGCACGCACACACACACACACACACCCACACGCACACACACACACATACACACACACACACACACACACACATTATTAAAAAAAATTATATTTACCCCTTAGATTTTCTATAGCCCCGTACAGTACCTACATGTTTATCCTATGGAGTGTTAGAAGTGGTCAAAATGCTTATAATTCTCTCATGTTAAATGAACTTAACTTGAATCTTTGATATTATTTAACATCCTTGGTTGAATTGAAGATGTTGTTAAAGATAAATGATGTGCATGCCTAACATTATTTTTTATTTAAAACTGGAAGAATTTAAGTAGAGAAATTCCTTTTTTATATTCCATTGATATGTATATATAAATTGCATTGTGTTTTCTGCAATGTATAAGAAAAAGTACTCTTTCCAATTGGTATCCTTACATATGTTGATGCTGGTGTTAAAAATGCTTGATTTGTGTGTTCTACTACTGAGTCTTGACTTCCCAATTAAACAATTGGATCAACATTGTCTGAGTTACTGTTGGTATTTGGAGTCTGGTCAACTAATATTCTGAACTACTGGAAATTTATGTAAATTACTTTTATAGTTATCATAGTCTCTGATTTGTCTTGGAAGGTTGTGGTTTATAGGTGAGGATGAATTTTCGGTTCTATTTAATTCTCTGAACAAATTATGTGTGCAGTTTATTCTGACTTGTGGTATTCCTGCTTACATGCAGGGCAATGAACAGCAACCACAAACTGTTGATGGCTTGTTACAAGTACTGGGATTACAAAAATATCAAATTCTTTTCAAGGCTGAGGAAGTATGTAAATCCTTTATTTACGTCAATAAGAAATTATATACTACTGATTGTTTTTCTTTCAAAGTATTTGAATATGTTGTGACATGATATGTTGAATGAAATGTCAAAATTGTTTACTCATTTGGCTGCTATAGGAATTCTAACCTGGAATATTATTGGGGAAGACAATTTATTAATCAAGGGATAGTTTTACACAATATTTTGTCATTTGACTTATTTCTTGCTTGAGTTTTGACTTCAGATGGTTTGATCTACTCAGCCTCCTTGTTAAGGAAAACATGTTTCAAGAAATTACTAACTTGTTTAATACTCTTGCATGTGTGTGTATGCTATCTGCGCCAGTGTTAAACTATAAGCATAACAGAATATTTTTGTTTAATATGTCTGATAGAAGGTGTACAAGTTTAGGAAACAATATGAAGAGGAGAAAAGTGTTAATTTTTGAAACTTTACTTCAAAAGTTTTATTATCACTTTAAATACCTGTTGCTCACTTCTTTCTTGGGTTGGCTTTCAACCCCACCTGACATGGGAATGTTGCCTTAACTAAAACTTACCTCTATAATAACAGTGAGTGATACTTCTTATTGTCTGCTGGTGATTAATAAACTTTTAGCTTCAATTGGCTTTAGATGTTCCATACACCTGTACTGAACTTTGCTATAGATAAATTTGAAGTTTTTTTTGAGTTCTCAATTGATCATATGTTGTCATACAAAATTCTTAAATTTTAGTCTTGCAATACGACTGACCCCACTTGGTGGGATAATGCTTGGTTGTTGTGTTGTATTAGTCTTGAAATACGAATAATTAAATACCAAAATATGGTATGGTATTTATTAAGTTATTATACATTTCTGCTATGAATATTTTTAATTTGGCACTACCAGTTATCTTATACACTGATATGTCCTCGCAGGTGGATATGACTGCATTGAAGCAGATGGGAGAAAACGACCTCAAAGAACTTGGAATTCCTATGGTAATTTTTGTCTTCATTTAAATTTGTGGCTTTTATTCAGGTGTTGTTCAATAAGGCTTAAATTTTGAATTGAACAGTACACCAAATATATGAATTAAGGTATTTGTATTCTTCTGTTGTACATATCTGAGACAATGTAGCACGGGTTCCATTAGTGGAATTCCATTGGAGGATCTCTTGCTAAGTATTGTTAACTTTTATCCATCTTCTTAGTACTAGCTGCCTTGTTCAATACCACCCAATTCCTCATGATAGGAACTAGTATCTTTAATTAATTTATTAGAAGATTTGGGGATGAATCCCCTTTGTAAAAAGTATGGATTGCAGAACAATGTCAATTTTCACATCCCAATGCCCTGTGCCATAACTGACTCAGGTGACAAGATGCTCATCTCTCTAATCTCTAACCCCTTTCTCATTTATATACATCACTGCCAAACCCACTACCAAACTCACTAACTAACCATGTAAATGGCTTACCTATCAATACTCCCTCCGAACATTCCTCTTGTCCTGTCCTCAATATGAACCGGATGAATAAACCAAAAAGTCCCTCCAGGATCCCTCTGCATGAAGCTTGATTAACATAGTTCTCAGTTTTCCCAAAGCCTCTTTTTCACATCTGGAATTTGGAAATTCTGGTTCTGATGGTGGTTGAGGTCTAGTTAGGTTGCCCTAATTTTAGCCTGTTTCCTGTGTGTCCAACAAGTTGATGCTGGGAAAAGTTCCAATACGATGACAACCTTTAGAGGCTTGTTATGAGCCAAAGACTAAAATACAGTTCTTTTCCTTTAACATGAGAATAAAAAGTGGGTAAGTCATGTGTAAATTATATTCCTAGGAATAAAATTACCTACCCTAAGCATAATTTATGAAAACTTGAACAAACATGGGAAACAAGGATTTCCAATGTCACATTCCTGGGGATAAACTTACAATCCATGAAACAATCACCTCCTAAGTATTGTCATGTTCTCCCTTTTCTTTACTGCTATAGTGTGACCCACAGAAACAACTTCTGTTTGTTCTCTACCTTCAGCTTTTTAAGTTTTACATTCCAAATCTTTTGAAAGTTGACAATCTAGGTATTCTGCTTTATAATTTTTTGCTCTTGTTGTTTTCACTCTTTTATGACTGTGAAGTTGCTTCTATATTAGCCTGTAACAAGGTCAAGATTAAGATGGTGTGAATTTGTACCAAAAGAATGTGTTGTTTTCATGTGCGTGTGTTGAGTACACTCTTTGATTATTAGATATTTATTATCTAACTTATAAAGGCTGCTTGGGTTGCAGGGTCCAAGGAAAAAGCTTCTTCTTGCACTCTTGCCTCGTAAACGTCCACAGTGATAACTTCCTATTGTGCTTGATGCTGAAATTGACCAATTGTTGGATCCCTGGATTTTATAAAAAAATATTAGATGATGGTAAATTACACATCTGAGAAATTTTAGTAGTATACATGTCTTGTTTAGTTTGGGGTTCGAATGTCCCTTGTATTCACAGTCACATTTTTGCATTCAAGAACAAGTAAGTATCGGTTGAATTTTTTGTTGAAAATATTGGTCTGTAATATATTGTTGGTACTTATTCTAATAGAAAGAAGTAGAAACCCGAATCAATTTAACTCTAATCGTGTTATTAGTGCCTTCTTGCTTTTCTATATTGTCATAGGAAGGATTTGTATTATGATATCTAAGTTTTTCTTCTTTGATATATTTCCTTGTCATTTTTCCTTACCTTGTTTTCTTCAGAACAGGTCTGCCTAAGTATTAAAAAGAAAAACAGCAGTGCTATGCACAGCGAAATTTATTATTACAAACCTATCACAAACTGTTTATGAGCGTCGGATTTTTGATTTAGCGGAAATCATGGGTTGTAGTAAAACATAAAAAAGAACCACATTACAGTTACAATCCACCACTTTGATGTTGTGTTTACATGAGATTTTGTTTCTTGAGAAGTAGCATTTTCCAAAACAAAAAAAACATGTCTATCTTTTTTGTCAAAATAATAAAACATGTTTGTGCTTTGTCCGGAAGATTTTTGGAAGATTTTCTGCCTAGTTCATTGATGCTCTTGGAAGAATGTTGAGCTTTACTGCTGATCTTAATGTTTGGTGCGAATCTGCAAATGTTTGCTTTTTTCTTAACATTTATTCATTGCATGAATCACGTGTTCGTAATCACCCAATTGGTCATAGATACGGAAAATGATTTTTGGTAGTAAAAGTCGTATTTGTTTCTCTATTAAATGTTGGTGACGTTATAATACTAATTATTTTCATGTGTTTTCTTGAAAAAACGTTGTGCTCTTTTTTGGTGCGTCACATTCACATGTTACGGCACTAAAACTAAGAATTAGTTCGTTGTCTTGTGTTTTTAAATTGGGGGTGGGAATTACACCCAATCCATTAAAATGTAAGATATTTATAAATTAAAGTCTAAACATTAATGGGTGAAACAAATATTAAACTTTATTTATTTTTTGACCAAACCCGGATTATTAGAGCTCATTTTCCGTATGAACTGTAGGAGGCCAAACTTATGTTTATTTCAATTCACTAAGTATGCGTTTGGTTCTCTTCATAATCATGCCAACTTTTTTTTTACCGAATTATTATGCCAACTTGTTTTCAACAAAACTACATTTTGAAAGTGCGAATGGCCTTGAGGTGGAGGTGAGTCACTGAGTTTCCAAACATGTACTAGGATATGTTTTTTTCATTTTGTTATCCATGCATAATACAGTTTCTAAGAAGAATAAATGTGATCGATATTTGATAATTAAACTAAGAGTTCAACATTCTCATTTGTTATCCAAGCGCAAAGCACTTTTTCATTTTTATTTGGTCAGTTCAAAAGAAATGGCAAATAAACACGATACACCCTATTAAATGACAACACTTGGTCATTGCCACATACTCTTGTTATATTTTTTTGTTATTTATTATCTCTTTGTTAAAGGGCGGGTAATTGATACATATATAGGTTTTTAGATGTCTATAAGGTATGGGGACGAACGCCAAATTTGTTACGCACAACGATATGAGTTTGGGTATGAGAATTTTTTATATACACGAGTATGAGGATAAACACTATAGTACCTTGTCCAAAAGATACATATTATCATCCCGATTTATAGTATAGAGGTTTATGTCACAACACTATTTTTTGTATCCAAAAATCTGAATAAGAGACCGAAATATATTTTTTAAAAAGAGGGATCAATTTTGTAAGCAAGTAAAAATAAGGTACCAAAACTGTAATTGATTTTAAATTTCATAATTTAGCATCATTTGTCAGGGATGGTTGTGTGTCGGCTAAAGTTAGCTCTAATAGTTGACCCTTAAATAGTTTTGGTGTGTTACATGTAGTTTTCTCCTACCTATTTACCAACCAGGTGGTCTTGTTTCAACCCCAATAGTTTCCGACAATGGTACACAATTTGCTTGGGTTACTGCTCTTGATGACTGTATCCTAAAACATAATTGAAGATGGTTAAAAAGAATAAAATAATGCTGCCAATATAAATTTTTAAGCATAACATTTGAGGTTCAAAAATATCACAGGACATAGAAGCATCCCAACTATGTTAACACCTATAAAATTATAACCTATTGTTTGCAACGTCACGATATATATATTATGATAAAAAAAACGAGTATGTATATTATAGTATACTAAGTGAATAAAGAATACTGTCTCATTAAGACTATGGTTGGTATCATAGTGAATATATCTGAATCACGGTAGTCCACTGTGATTTTGCAGAAGCTTTGAAGTGTAGCTTTTGAAAAATTATGGTGAATTATTGTGATTCTTTCATACTCACTATGATACGAAATATAAACTTAAGTGGTTGTTTGGTTTGACGATGGATGAAAAAATCTTGCATCCCAATGATCATCATTTCCCGTAAATTTTAACCAAGGTTCAAATGGTACCTTTGGTGAAATTTGTGGTATGGTGGTATTTTA
>Ga0209282_1000579_pt1 | contig 17913 bp, 15 predicted proteins | sample Mtrugardesep15_FD_187529 | JGI IMG/M metagenome (GOLD analysis project Ga0209282, IMG submission 187529) | Root nodule microbial communities of legume samples collected from California, USA - M. trunc garden sep15 (SPAdes) (version 2) | ecosystem: Host-associated > Plants > Roots > Nodule...
TCTCAATGTCTGTAAAGTTAGTTTTTTTTTTCTTAATAAACTTAAACTCAATCATTTTGATGTGATGTTCGACTCTATAGTCAGATGCCATATAAAATTACACTATTAATATAACTCATAAAGAGAGAGAGAAAAAAAATTTAAAAAAAATATATTCAATAAACACACAAAATGTTGTTCAAGTACACCTTAAAAACAATTGTCCAAGTAACATTTATCGTGCTAACATATTTTTCCAACAATTAGTCAAAAATATATATATTTTTCCAACAAGATAACCTCTTATTTCCACGTTACCTAACCCTTTCCTTCAGCGTGGTTTCACCTAGATGCTACGGCGGGAATTTGGATTGCATGCAGAGATATGGTCAGCCAATCAAGATCATACTATCCCTATTTAAAATAGTAGAAATAATTAGAAAAATTCTGTTTTAAATATGGATCCTACAATTTTGATTTGACGACAAATCTCTCTTGGCTGTATAACTGCATGTAGTTTTGAGTGTATGCAATTTAAAATTGATGGTTTAGCATGTTGTAGGCTTGGTCATAGACAAGCCAATCTAATTTTTGAACATATATCAACTAAGTGAAAGTTTTTTCCCAATTAAAGTGACATTTTGCACCACTCTTACTCCTAGTATTTTACAGCCAAAATAGTCATTATATTCTTAGGGGAATGAATAGTCTCGATTAGAAGAAAAAAAATTAAGGGAATAATGTGGAAATCAGTGGTCATGATCTCTACATTATTTCCTTGGTATTTTTTCTTCAATTGAGACAATTTACTCGCTATTCTTAAGTTGTGTTTAATATATACCTCTCTAAAATGATCATTGGTGGTTCTTTACCATTTTTAATAAAAAATAGATTTATAATAATATATTTTAATCCACTTTTTTTTACCATTACCTGCATCCACTTATTTCATTTATTTGTGAGCTCTATTGAGTAGATAACTTGTCTGTAAATCAATTATGAAAACCAAAACTATTGTCTTATTATTTAAGGAGTATATGTTTTCCCGAATTGTATAATTAACGGTAAAATTGAAGTATTGAAGGAGTCCACCACAACCACTAAGAAGTGGGGACACGCAGCCGTAGGAAAATTACCAAGAAAGACATTAATGTAATGGGTGACGATATATGATTGATTGGTGGTAGTATTTGGTACGTGGAAAAACCAGTTTACTTTGAGATAGGAAATTCATTTTCATTTATATTATTAAATTACATATTTGGAATTTAAATAATTATTAAATTAAGAAAAAATGGAAGAAATCATGAGTGTACCTTGCAAGTGCAGGAGGATCCCATGAAGAAGGAACAGCTTGAATGACTTGTTTAGAAAGAAGAAGTGGATATGGATCAATATGAAGATTGAATAGTTTTATCAAATATCCATCAATACCTAAACACTTTGTGTTAGCTGCTTCAGCTGCCCATGAACCCTCATCAAACCCAAACACCGTATTGAAATATCCACTTGGAATTTTCCCAGGTATTGAACTCTTCCTATTGAATAACTCTGACATCTGAACATCAAAACACAACACAAATTTCAATCATATAAATCCAAGTCTCGAGTTTTTATTCAAAATGTTGAGTTAATATGAAGCTCGGTTGAAAGGTTAGTAAAGTCTATCACATATATAGATTTATGTGTTAGATAAACTCTCAAATGTTGGTCGAGAGAGATCAAACATTGATTTGACTTTTACTAAACTTCATTAATCACCCGAGTCGAATCTAATAAAAAAAAGCAAGAATAAGAACAAATGATTGATACGAAATGAGTGAATGAGCTTACTTGGGTGAAGGTGAGGATGTCGGATTGATAACGTGTGCGGTCGCCTTTATCACATTTGATGTCAACGGAGACATCTTTAATGGATCCAAAACCTGGCACAGGAAGCTCTCTTTTCTCTATTTCATTGAGAAGAATCAAACGTTCTTCACCTTTGCAGAATTTAAGCCTGAAATCTGATGTCAAATCGAAGCCTTTTCCTAAGCTGTTAAGAGCTTTCTCAACTATGCCTTCATCCATCTTTTTTGGTTTTTATGACCAAATGAAAATGAAAGAAGTATCACTTAAAAAAATGATATTAATATATGTAAGTTTTTCTTTTCGAATACAGTGGAAGAGAGGAATAAGAAAATGGAGTTTTCTTGTTTACATTTGTTGATGCCATCATTTGCAAGTCTTGGGTTTGACTAACATTTTTAATTTAGGCTTTGAATTATTTACTACAACGAGACTTGGTTGTTATGATTTAATCAAACTTTATTAATTTCATTCATTCCGGTGGCTTGTTGAAGGAAGGAAATTAAGTAAAGCATTCACATACACGCGGGATGAGACGGTTTGGTTTTCGATTTTAGAGAAACAACAAGATTGATTAATTGATTTGGGACGTTTTTGTCCCGTCCGAGCAGACACAATAGGTCAAATACTCCCTCACATCTCAAATAGTATAAAGAAGGGTAAAGTAAACTACTTGCATCATCCTTTCAAATTATTATAAAAAATTATTGTAGTTTAAAGAAGCCGAGTAAGTGAAAACATATCATCTAAGTAGGGATGACAATGGGTATCTAATGGGTAGGGTACTATAGTACCCATCCTCATACCCGCATTTGAAAAAAAATATCCATATTTGTGTCTATACCCTCGTGGGCAACAACTTTAGTGTTCTCCCTCATACTCTATGGGTATCTAAGTGTTCATATCCCTACCCATTACCCGCACTTTAACTATGAAAAGACAATAAAAACATCACTATTGAAATAAAACTATGGTCCAAATTTTTTAAAATTAACTTATAAAATAATACGAATCGTAGTATTTACTCAAATAAAAAACATCTAAAATATCCTTAAAAAATTATACACCGGCAGGATGAAGTTGATATTGTATTAAGCAGTTTTTTTAGTTTAGGTTTAAGTTTTGGCTTAAATATGCAAATAAATTAATTAATTATGCACTAAAAATAAATAAATTATTTATGATATTATATAAATATGTATATACGAGGTTGCGGGTCTGGGCACTATAGTACCCTTACCCGTACCCATACCCATACCCATTAATATGTGTGGGTATTATCCAGACCCGTGCCCAAACCCATGAAAGCGGGATTTTACCCTATCCATTGTGAGTATTTTTTGCGGATACCCACAGGGTCTGGGTCCAATTGTCGTTCCTACATCTACGGTAGATAAGTGAAAATACAATAAGTCTATCGTGCTTTTATCTACACTTTATTCTTCATTCATCTTCCACGCTTTGTCACGTTCAATTTTTAAGAGTTTTTTTAAAATTTAATTTTCAATCGAAATAATTAAATTGGCATTGTGTTCTTTATTTCGAATATGGTTATAGAATACAAGTTAATCCAAGAGAGAATAAAGCAAATTGGAGAAAGAGAAAATAAAAAAATGAAGAAGGAAAGTGTGATTAATGTCTCGTATAAATAATAGGAGTAGAGTGATTTACTTTTTTTTATTGTTGCAATTTGAACGCATTTTGAATTAGCTGCTGTCCAATCATCTCGTTTTCATGGATGGTGATATCTTAAGCATCATCAGCAAGCAACGAATTATTGAATTTAACCTCGGATACATTTGCCCAGTTTGGTAATTAAGTAAGGGCATCTTGATATCGAACGTGATGTGAGCATCAACTTAGAGGAAAAAAAAACCTTAGATATAGTTTTTGTAAATTTTCAATGATCATTTGCAATAAAAAAATGTATTACTTTATAAATTACAATAAAATATGTGTAATTTTTTTTTGACAAAAATAAAATATGTGTAATTTTTAAAATGATATATATTATCCTCAACTTATTTTTTATTTGTTAAATAAACATATTTTTTTTGAACAAATAGTGATGAATTGTTAGAATTCAAATTTGAATAGTTAGTCATAAATCAACTATGAAATATGTAACTCGTATTAAATACATTAAAATTTTGAGTGCAAATACAATTTTAATGTATGTTAATGGTTCTAATCGTTAGCGTGTTGTTACTCTCGAAGTTGTTCGACTTTATGTGAGTTGAAGTTGTTCAATTTGATGTGAGCCGAAGTTGTTACTTCATAATTGAGGGAGATATTGTTGGAATTGAAATTCAAGTTGTTAGTGCCGCTTGGTCTTGGTACTTTACTTGTATTACTTTCAATACACTCTCCCATGAGTTGAATACATACTTGATGTCCTAAAGTTTTTTGTGAGTATATTTGCTCCCAATGCACTTTGGACTCACAAAGAGTTGAATAAATGACTCTTATGATATAAAAGTCTATATTAGTCTACTCTAGCCTATAATTATATGCAAAACTCGAGTGGTTTATGAAAATTTGAGAAATGGGAAAAAAATAATCATTTTGAAAATTTATAGGCAACAAGACTTCAGAGTGGATTCAGGTCAAGTTGAAACTAGATAATAATTGTGCGTGTTCTCTCTTGCAAGCATAGCAGGGAGGGAGATAATAAGACTTTGAGTTTACCTATATTACCACTTTGTAGTGTTGCACAATAAATTAGACATTGGACTTTGTCAACCACTAATGTGAATCACATAAAATAATAAGTGACCCTTTTACGAGCTAAGAAGACTACACATTAATTGTTCAGATTTTATGTATGGACAAAACATATCATTCAGTTATTGTATTTTGTGAAGAGCCCATTTAAGTACGCACTTTTTTTGCCGTGTTCCTTAGAGAAGTAGATTACATGTCATTGTATGTTTGTGTGAAAGTGGTTTCAAATGAATTTGATATATACCAATTTGCCCAGATACCTAAGCATCTTCTAAGATTTTTTTTCTTCGTAAATTCCAAATTTAGTCACTAGCTAGCTAAGGTGAAGGTGCAATAATATTTTTGTCAATGTTGTGTCCATATTGATATTCTTAAACATTAGTATTTATTTGGGAAAAAAAATTATTTTGTAGAAAATACTTGTTTTGAAATTGCAAACACATCTTCAAGTATTCCCACCTATTGACTGCGATGATAAACAACAAACATACTGTCGTCCATCGTAAGCAACAAGAGAAACTCAATCAGGGGATCAAACGTACTCGACAAATCACTAATAGACCTTATTCCAAGCTTGCCTAAATAGTTGGCGCACATATTAATCTCCTTCACAATGTGATAGAGTTGAAACACCCAATCCTCAACCATAATTCTCCCATTTATTATACATATTCCCCCTCGAAAAATTGTGAAACTCTTAATAATGAATACCTTCATCAACTCAAGTTTAGTAACGGGATTTTATTAGAAAAGGAATTCAGACAAAGGAACTAGGGAGAAGAAAGTGTGAATTCACGAGACCCCCCCTCTCTTTCACTCTCTTAGATACACCTTCTTCATTCATTTTCCATCATCAAGAGGATACAGATTTTATTTGGAGAGTCTGTCCTCATCACTATTGTTGTTTTGTTGGCATGAGATTATCACATATTATGTGCTTGGTAATTGCTCCATGTTGGCTTCGCAGTAACACATGCGTGCAATGGAAATAATACTGAGTCCCAATTATAATATGCCTTAAAATAGTCCCACATCGGTTGTTCAACAGAGCAAGTGAGTGGATGTGTGATATAAAAGCATAAGCGAGTACCATATACAATTCATACCTTTCTCGGCCTTTTGGCTAAGATCAAGTGTAGTATCTGTTCTTATCAGTTTAATATCTGATATGTGGCTCAATGGGTCACACGATATTAAATTACTTTTTTGAGGGGGAGAAGCCATTGCAATAGCTTGCTATTGGGCTTCTTGAGTGTTGCCTATGTGTTGCACTATTGCATGGGCTGGCGCACCCCACCAATTCTAGTTCAATTTTTTTTTCCTTTTTTGGAGTCCTTTGTGTATCGATGTGGTTTCTTAGAATTGAGAAAAGAAAAAGTGCCATTTTGATTCATAAACTCTACCCAGTTGGTCAGTCATATACTCATCGTTTATGGATCAAATCTACGAAGATATGGCAGAGTGTATCCGCCAAGAAACATAAATGTTACTTTGTTTTTAAGATGATGTGTCCGTCGAGTTGTTTTTACAATGGCAGTTCCTGAACTTCCTTTAGTCCTTTTCTTTTAACCTTCAGCAAAACGAATGAACGAACACAGATGAAAAGTATAATAGCCTTAGCCTAGCAACAACATCAAGGGATAAGAATCAGATGATGATGTTTTGCTTTAAGACAAGAATATCATCAATTTAATTTTGGCAATTCTGTTGTGGTTTCATTATGATGGCCTAAGTGCATGTATTTACTCTGATTGATGATAATGTCTTAGGAATGAAGAATAAATTTGTGGTGTATAAGAATCAAAAGTCACAAGTTATTAATAAGTGAATTTTACATACATTTCATAAGGAATGGTTCTAGTTGAGTCAACAGTCAGCCAGTTCAAGTGAAAATGAACAGCTGATAGAAATGTAAAAAGGATTCCCAACTTCTTAATATTGATACACTATAAACGATGGATATGATATGGTGCTCAAGCATGAGTGCAACAAATTTGGAAGAAAAGAAATCAAAGACAAAGGAGGAAGAAAGAGTTAGGAAGAGCGATTAGTCTACATAGCAAGCTGCTGAACAAGAGTCCCACATCGGTTGTTCAAAAGAGCAAGTGAGTGGACGTGTGATATAAAACCAGAAGTGAGTATCACTCACTTTTAGCTAAGATCGAGTGTAGTATCTGTTCTTATTAGTTTAATATCTGATAGACCTGCGCACCCCACCAATCCAAGTTCAATAATTTTGCTATCTATAATAATTTTGTTATATATGATTTTTTCAAATTATCCAGCCTATGTTTTGAAAAATAATGTTGTCATTGCAGGTTCAATTGGTTATCTAATTTGAATCATATTCCTTGTAATTTGTGTTGAAAAACCCAGACCAGTTCTTAATATTCACACCATACCATCATCATCAAGCAAGAAAAGAGAGAAGAATGAGTAATTCCACACAACACACGATCAGCAACATCCTAAGAAAAACACCAAACAAAACATTTTCAGTTTCAACAAGACAAGCAAAACAACTACACGCACACATCGTAACAACCAAAGGAACATTCCATTCCGACAACATCCTCGTACTCTCACTCTACTCAAACCTTAACATCTTACACCATTCCCTCCACCTCTTCAACTCCCTTCCTTCTCCTCCACCACCTCTCGCGTGGTCTTCTATAATCAAATGCTACACTTCTCACTCTCTTCTTCACCTTTCCTTCTCTTCCTTCAACTCCATGCGCTCTCTCTCCGTTCCACCCAATCGCCATGTGTTCCCATCTCTTCTCAAAGCTTCCACTCTTTTGAAACACCATAAATTAGCTCATTCGCTCCACGCATGCACCGTTCGGCTCGGTCTTGATTCTGATCTCTATATTGCCAATGCACTAATCAATATGTATGCTAAGTTTCATAATGCAGGCAAGGTGTTTGATGTATTTCCTAAGAGAGGGGAATCTGGGATTGATTGTGTTAAGAAGGTTTTTGATATGATGCCTGTTAGGGATGTTGTTTCGTGGAATACTGTTATTGCGGGGTATGCTCAAAATGGGATGTATGTTGAAGCATTGGACATGGTTAGAGAGATGGGGAAGAATGGTAAATTGAAGCCGGATTCGTTCACTCTTTCGAGTATTCTTCCTATTTTCGCGGAGCATGTTGATGTTAATAAAGGAAAAGAGATTCATGGGTATGCTGTAAGAAATGGGTTTGATGGGGATGTTTTTATTGGGAGTAGTTTGATTGATATGTATGGGAAGTGTAATAGACTGGAATGTTCCCTGCATACTTTTTACATCATGCCAAGGAAAGATGCTATTTCTTGGAACTCTATCATTGCTGGTTGTGTGCAGAATGGTGAATTTGATAGAGGGCTTGGATTTTTTCGTCGGATGTTGAAGGAAAATGTGAGACCTATGGCTGTTTCTTTCTCGAGTGTTATACCTGCTTGTGCTCATTTGACTGCTTTGAATTTGGGAAGGCAGCTTCATGGATGTATAGTTAGACTTGGTTTTGATGATAATGAGTTTATAGCTAGCTCTCTTGTGGACATGTATGCAAAATGTGGTAACATTAAGATGGCTAGATATGTTTTTGATGGAATAGAGAAGCGTGACATGGTGGCGTGGACTGCCATCATTATGGGATGTGCAATGCACGGGCATGCCCTTGATGCTGTTTCCTTGTTTGAGAACATGTTGGAGGATGGAGTAAGGCCTTGTTATGTGGCATTCATGGCTGTTTTAACTGCATGTAGTCATGCTGGGTTGGTAGATGAAGGTTGGAGATATTTTAACAGTATAGAGAGGGATTTTGGCATTGCTCCTGGTTTGGAGCACTATGCTGCTGTTGCTGACCTGCTTGGTAGAGCTGGAAGATTGGAGGACGCTTATGATTTCATTTCTAACATGAGAGGAGTACAACCCACTGGGAGTGTGTGGTCAACACTGTTGGCTGCTTGCAGGGCTCATAAGAGTGTTGAATTAGCTGAAAAGGTTCTTGACAAGTTACTTTTGGTTGACTCTGAAAACATGGGGGCTTATGTTTTAATGTCAAACATCTATTCAGCTGCACGGAGATGGAAAGACGCTGCAAGATTGAGAATACACATGAGAAAAAAGGGCTTGAAGAAAACCCCTGCATGCAGCTGGATTGAGGTTGGAAATCAAGTGCATACTTTTATGGCTGGAGATAAATCACATCCTTATTACGACAAAATAAACAAGGCATTGGATGTTTTATTGGAACAGATGGAGAAAGAAGGTTATGTCATTGACACAAATCAGGTGCTCCATGATGTTGATGAGGAACTTAAACGCGAGTTGTTACACAATCATAGTGAGAGACTTGCCATAGCATATGGCATCATTAGCACTACTGCTGGTACAACCATCCGAGTAATAAAGAATATTCGAGTGTGCGCGGACTGCCACACTGCAATTAAATTTATTACAAAGATTGTTGGAAGGGAAATCGTTGTGAGGGATAACAGTCGATTTCACCATTTCAAGAATGGGTCTTGTTCATGTGGTGATTATTGGTGAAGTAATAGTTATTGTTGGAAATCCGGTGTTGACCTCAACACTAACCGAGAGGTGAATTAAGAAAGCAAAGAAACTGAATTCAGGACTAAATATGGGTCAGGTTAAGATACTTGTGCTGCACTAAGATTGCGCTCTCTGCTTGATGAAGAGAGGGTTTGGTCCTGATTTCACATTGTCTGATGTCATGTCAAGTATCTGAATTGAGTTCTGATTTCCTACCTTATGAGCAGCACTGTGAGTGTTTAATTACTTCATTTTATTTTGCTGCTACTTGCTGGGTTCAGCACAAATTCCCTCCGATGGTGCGTTTTCATTGCATATTTGACCTCCTTGTTATTTCAATAACATTTTAATGAACAGTAACATTCAAGTTTTGATTGGTGAGCCAGCCAATATCCACTGTCTGCCTCTGTGCTCCATATATTACCAATGTAGATTCCGGGGAAATAAATTTGTGATGGGAAGCTTTGTGAACATTAATCATTTTTATAGTCTGTTTTCTGAATTACAATTTTTTAAGGAGTTCTTAGAGGTTATGACTTCTGTTTTCTCTTCCCTTTCTTTAATTTAAGAAAACAGAAAAGAGCGATAAGGTTTATGAACAATGCACAAGGATGTTAGTTGCTCCTGTAAGCCAGTGATGGATGTGGCCTTATCAAATGCCTTATTATCATACGTTTATACATTTCTTAGTTGTCCTTTCTATTCCAGAGAGACAATCTTCAATCATCTTTTTCACTGTAGTTATAGTTTGTTTGTTTTTTTTATGTTGCTGACATAATGTAATGTGATATATTTTGAATGTTACATCCTTTGATGACTCGAGAGCTTTTCCTTATTATGAAATCCATTTTTCAGATCTTGGTGGATCAGAAATCATACCTTTCTCTGAGAATGCAGGTTTAAGGGTCAATGTTGCGACAGAAGGTAACTTAAATGCATTCTCATGGTTATTTGGATCTATGAGCTTCCACAAGTTGTTCTCTAATTTTTTTTGGGAAGAAAAAAGTACCCTAACACAATGGTTAACTATTTGAGGTCCTATTTGGAGGCTGAGATGTTTCGGAACTTTATGCTGGTAAACAGAGGCTGTTTGTGCAAGATCAAATTGCGTGGAGAGGTTTTTTTAAGGTATAAGATCAGCCTGAACTGGTAATCAATTAATTATACAAACCGCAAAAGTTTATAGCATACAATTCACACTTGAACCGGACAGGAAATTGGGGTATTATTTGGAAACTTAACGTCCCACCGAAAGTGAAGAATTTAGTATGGAGACTTTGTCGGGGCTGCCTCCCGACGCGAGCAAGATTGCTGGACAAATGGGTGAACTGTACTTCGTTATGTGCTATGTGTGACGAAAATTATGAAGACACAAGCATGTGTTTTTCGACTGCCTGAGGGCGAGAAATGTGTGGCAGCACAGTTTGTTATTGAGCAAAGTGATTTCAGTTATGCAAAATAGTAACACCGCGGTTGAAATTATTTTTACTCTATTACAAGAGCTGCCACAAGGCCAAGCGGAACAGTTTGCAACATTATTATGGAGTGTTTGGAAAAGCCGTAATTTGCGTGTTTGGGAGAATATTACGGATACTGGACAGGTTATAGTTGAGCGCGCAAAGCAATTGCTGTAGAACTGAAATTTCGCAAACTGTAAGAAGCAAATAAGTGGGACAGCTGGAGCTGCAGCTGTGGCACATACTACTGCTGTCATGACAGATTCTGCAGCAACAGCAGCGCTGCCCGTTCAGTGCAAATGGCTGAAAACCGCACCAAGCAAGATTAAAATGCAACGTGGACGCGTCATTTTTGGAAGCATTGAACTGTGTTGGTTTTGGGCTGTGTATTAGAGATGAATACGGGAATTTCATCAAAGCTAAAACATTGTGGTCAAATCCCGTTTGCTCTTCAGATGTAGGCGAAGCATTTGGATTTTACCATGTTATTCAATGGGTGCGAGAATTACAACTTTCAAACGTAGATTTTGAGATGGACGCTAAGAAAGTTGTGGATTATTTCAATAAGGGCAGGAATGATATATCCGAGTTTGGAGCCATAATGGATGAATGTAGGAAGAATTGCATTGATTATTTTGAAAACTCTAAGGTGGAGTTTAGTCGGAGACAAGCGAATGTGGTCGCTCATACTCTTGCTCGAGAGGCCATTTCCCTAGCTAGTCCCCATGTTTTTGATGATGTACCTTTTTTATCTCAACTTTATTTTTAATGAGAAGTTATAAGCTATTTTCTCTCCAGAAAAAAAGTTCATTATAATCTATAAATAATTTTCATTTTCCTCTTAATCGTCAGTCATTTGTATAATCATCTTTTATCCTTTTAGCTTTCATTGGTCCCTGGTCTGTATCACCAAACTCTATATACAACCTAGGAGTTTATTTGGATAATTCGCATTCTTGAGAAAGTCCATTTTTTCCTTTGTCTTATTCTACATGGTAATTGTTCAATAATTTAAATTTAAATATTATTGCAATTAAGAACAAGCTTTTCTACGTAACAAAATATAACCACTCCTTTTTCTTTGGCAAGGGGTAATGGACATGGTTAGTTCATTTTTAAAAATTAATAATTTGCCAGGAAATAATTAAACCCAAAACAACAAGTATCATGTGGATTAAAGTATGCAAAGCAAGGTTCACCACGAGAAACATGTACAAATTTCCTAAGAGAAATTGAGAAGCTGAGCCAATACAGAACCCAATAACAACTATAATAATTTACATGGAATAACAAAAAAAGATCTTGTATGGAGAGAACAGCTGAACCTACATTGAGACGAAGAAAATAAACATCATTTCAAACGCCATCATTATGTTTACCGTGCCTAAGATAAAACTATTTGGTCTGAAACACAGGCTAAACCCTGCACCATTCTCACTATATCAGTGGTATCATCCAGGTAGTACTTAGCCTTGCTGGGTTTTCGACCAACAGTGCATGCAAATACTTCAGCCCTAGGAGCCATGGAAGGACCGGAACTAGTGATGACCTCAAACATGTCCTCATCAGATCTGTCGTCACCAATACACAAAACAAATTCAGGTGACATTCCCTTTTCTTGCATGGCTGAAAGTAGGCGTTTAGCCACAAGTCCCTTGTTGACACCCTGCATGTGTATATATATGTATATGCATTAGAGGCTGCAAGACTGTAAGATTTGTTTGTTAATATCCAAGCTTATCATTTCTCAAACACAACAAGGATAGAAGACTAAAAAAAATGCATTTTATGTATAATCACTTTTGGTAATGGCTATTCCCTAACTTACCTTTATAGTTTATATTCATTCTTTTACTAAAAGGAAAAAATTGAATCAAAGTAACTCAAACTAGATTAACAACTACAAGCCAGTGTAAGATTCGACCAGGGGACACTGAGATAAACTCTGCATATGCTATTTTTGTAAGCTCTTTCAAACATGCAAGTGCAAATGTCATATGGTAAAACCAAATACACCACAAGTTACATGCTTCCATCTATCAAAGATTTTTAATACATCTCAACTTTTCCCTTGACATAATATTAAACATGAATTTCACAGCACACACAACACCATCCGAACTTCATTCTTGCCCTGCTATATCTTCATCGTCAGTCTAACCACAGTAAAGGAACTTTGTTTTCATATATTTATGAGTTTCTTTTTGTAGAAAAAAATGATGTCTTAATGTGACGAAGGTTTCTTAAATTTACAAGATTTTAAGTATACCGGAATACAATAGACAGAAAATTATCATGAGTCACTGCAACTCATTCAACAAATGTAATACGCACCTGTGGTTTAACCTCCACATTATTCAAGCCACTCTTCACTGTTACCGGTTCATTTGTAAGCACACTTTCAAGATGATTAAGAAGTTCTTTAGCTTGGCATGATCCAAAATCTGGATCTGCATCCTCGTAGCACCAAACGAGTGCTGTCTCCTTATCTTCAATCGTGGATCCATCTGTTGTTTCGGTATAAAGCTTCATCACAGGCTCTGCAATTTGTTTCCAACTGTAGTCTGCTACAGGTGCACAAGTTTCCCATTCTGCATCCCGCTTCAGTCTGAAACCATACATGCCAACTGTAAGTTATAATCTAACAGAAGTATCAAACCATGAAAAGGTGTATTTGGTTTGCAAATTCACATAGTCGGCACATCGATAGCTGTTAAATTGAGATGAGACGGTACATAAGATATGTATTTTTTAAAACTCTAAACTACTGAGGTTGAAATTTAGACTGTCCGATCTTTGATCTAACAGTCAACGATGTGCTGATTGTGTGAGATTTGTCGCTGCAAGCAATCCAAATCCTGAAAACTTCATAAGCCCCAAATAATTTACCTTAAAAAGTAACCATGCTCAGCAGCAATTCCCAGATTTTCACAAGGAGAAAACCATTCAGTAAGCGCCTTACGGCTTTTAGCACTTACTATAAACACCATGTTGTTCGCATCTCTACACAAACTATTAAGCATTTTAATGGAATTGCTTGTTGGACTCTTATCAATGGAAGCATGAGGCATTAGAGTGCCATCGTAATCTAGAAGGATCGCCCTAGTTTTCGTCTGCTTGTAAGCAGAAACAATGTGCTCCATTGAAAGTTTCTTGAAGTTGGGATCAAGTGCTACAACTCTAAAACTTAATCCAAAACCAATTCCCCACCACCTTCTCCTTACATGATCACTACAAATCCTTTCCAAATCTTGCAAGAAGCTACGAGCCCAGTAACCGACATCATGAGTACTAACATATCTGTAATGCTTCTCATGCCTAAGCTGTTTCTCTGAATCAGCCATTTCCAAAGCCGAGTCCATTGCATCAGCTACTGCATCAATATTCCATGGATTCACTCTGATAGCTCCACTTAAAGATGGTGAACAACCAATAAACTCAGACACAACCAACATGCTTTTCTTAGAGGAAGCACCTATACCCAAAACTTTGTCCAATTTTTCAGTTCCTTGACGGCTGATTATATATTCATAAGGTATAAGATTCATTCCATCTCTAACTGCAGTCACCAAACAACACTCAGCTACAACATAGTATGCAACCTTTTCATAAAACCTTAATGGCTCCTCAATCAGAATGACAGGATCATAACCAGGCTTCCCAAATCTTTCATTAATCCGCTTCGCGGTCGCCGTTGTCTCGGCTTGCACTTCCTTCACATCCTTCCCTTTCCCTCTTGCAGGATTAGCTATCTGAACTAATACAACCTTTCCATGCCACTCAGGGTGCTGAATAAGAAGCTGCTCCATGGCTAACAACTTCAAGCTTATCCCCTTAAAGATATCTGTGTCATCCACACCAAGTAACATTATCTTTCCTTTATCAGAAAACTGTTGTATGAGTTCAGAAACTTTCTCTTCAGTCTTTGGTAGGCTTAGAACTGATTGAAGCTGACCCATGTGTATGCCAACAGGAAGAATTTTGATACTAACTGTCCTACCATAATACTCAATCCCAATATAACCCCTTTTGGATTCATAGGTAAGACCAAGCATCCTACTACAACATGATAGGAAATGTCTTGCATAATCAAAAGTGTGGAAACCAATCAAATCAGCATTCAAAAGAGCTCTCAAAAGTTCTTCCCTAATAGGCAATGTCTTGTAAATCTCTGATGATGGAAAAGGACTGTGGAGAAAGAAACCAAGTTTCACTCTATTAAACCTCTTCCTCAAGAAAGTTGGTAACACCATGAGATGATAATCATGTATCCAAACATAATCATCTTCAGGGTTAATCACTTCCATAATCCTATCAGCAAATATCTTATTGACAGATACATAAGCCTGCCACAGTGACCTATTGAACCTACCACCAAGGCCTGGTGACAGAGGCAACATGTAATGGAACAGTGGCCATAACTGTTGCTTGCAAAAGCCATGATAATACCTTGTAAAAAGATCACCTGGGAGAAAAGTAGGGACACATTTAAAAGTCTCAAGAAGTATCTGTGAAACCTCATCTTGTTCATTTGGATGAACATCTTCCTTAAGACATCCAACATAAATAACATCAGTATCATCATCTCCTAACCCATCTTTGAGTTGAAGTAGAAGTGAGTTCTCATCCCAACTAAAAAACCATTTATTCATGTTATTACCATCTTGTTTCCTCTGAGCCTTAATAGGAAGTTGATTGGCCACTATTATGATCCTCTCTCTTTGAACAGATGAGGAAGAAGGGTCAGAACAAAGACTCTCCAAAGGGTCATCATCAACATCAGATATCAAACCAGCAACAGTCATAATCCTTGGAATTCTCCTGTTGATGTTTTCAAACGTTGGAGACTCACCAGAGACTAGGTCTAGTAGATTTGAATAAGATCTTGAGACCATTCTTGTTTACCACTCCAAATGAACACAACAAAATCTTGTTAAACAATGTTTTGAAACATTTTTAGCTCTCTCACATAGTAGAAAAGTCAAAGTTTGCAACCAGCATGGCACCGTTTATCTCATCTTCTTACAAACAAGTTCCAAGATTAGAAAGAACAAAGAGTATGTATGACGTAACAAAAAAGGAAGATATTTTGAGTTATGTTAATAAAATAAAAAAATTACAAGGTATGAAAGGTAAAAAGTTGATAGTAGTAGATAAGGTTAAGAGAGAGAAGTGGGTGGAAAAGAAACAGTGAATGAATGAATGAATGAAAAGATAAAGATTGTTGTTGTAATTGTAATCCAGAAGGAAAACAGCTAAGAGAAGAAACAGCAACCAAACAATAGATTTGGTGTCATGAATGGACCCAACTTGTTGTATGTAAGTCGGGAACCCAAATTCAATTCAGGAATAAATAGTTAGGGAAATTACTTGTTTTGTTTTATTTTGTTTTGTTGAGATAGAGATTTGAATGAATTCCAATTCATGTATTTTGATTGGGTGGGGTAGTAGAAGTAGAAATTAAGGAATCATACCCAAAAAAAAAATGAAAAATGAAAAAAAGAAAAGGATGAGGATGACAATAATATTAGCTAGCTAGCTAGCACCTCAGAAGTTGTCTCACTCCACTGTGCTGACACGACATGCAACTGTGGTCTGATACTACTTTATCTTCACCACCTCCCTGCTTTCTAAAAGGTCAACAGCTAAGTGTGTGTGGATGTATTATTTTGTGTTTTTTTAATCTTTCTCATCTGGCCTTCTAATTTTTAAATAAATGTCATTGTTAATCAAAATTGATCTTATCTCTAATTTTATTCTGTTATAAATTTAACTGCAGTTCTTTTTAGGATCCTGCAGTTTTTTTTTTTTCCTGGTGGAATTTGCCTGCAGTTGATAAGTGCACACATTAACTTAGTCAATTTAAAATATAAAATTAATTAAAAATTACATTTCTTAATCATATCCGAATCAATCAAAAATATTTGCATGAGATCATCAAGAATTTTACTAAGTTATGTTCTAAGAAACTAAACTTATTTGTCTAAATTGAGATCGAAAATAATTAAATTTGAACCACCGATGAGATACACATTTTAATATTTTAAGTCATAGTCGTTAGACCAACTTAAATGAATTTCACTAATAAATTTTAAATATAAATTTAATCTTCAAAATATATTTGTCCTAAATATTTTAACGAAATTTTTTGTTATCAATTACGTTTTATTTGAATTGAAAAATTAGTCTCTACAATCACACAAAATTATAAAAAAAAAATCCAAAAGACCAAAACATAAATAAAATAATTTTCTCATCATATGTTTGAGCATGGGAATGGATGTCTTTTTTGTCACATATTCCTTCTACAAGCGATAATCATGTTTAAGAAATGATTTACCTAACGGCACGCAAACAACACTTTTAACTGGAATTTGAACTAACTGTGCAGACCAAAACCTTTTATTAGATCTAACCATGCTTAGATTGATTGAAGATTTATCTTTTCCTTTTGATAGAAAGAGAATGTGGAGTCCGAAGTGGAAAAGAACCTTATCCATTAGTATTATCCTTTGGCAAATTAGATGCACCAAGATGGGACCCACTTGATGCACTGTCTGAAAATAGCTGTAAAAACTCGTGTAACCAGACACGTTTCGATCAACCATTGACTCAAAAAACCTCTCTTTACATGCTACGTGGCGAGTTGTTCGCGTTACATCGACATTGCCCTGTATTGAGATTCGTGTCGCCGTTTGACTCATTTATCTGAAAACTTTCCATAATGTTCCGGTGCAGCTGAAACACCGTTGCAGCTTAGCGGCGCCGAAGGAAAAGTGTCCACGTTGGATTCAGACGACAATGTGGGAGTACGTGATTGGTGGGACAACGTTGGAATAGATAAGCTTCATGCGAGATACGAGAATTTGGAAAGAGACTTTGATTTGAATTTGGAAATGAACTATCAACATACAGCTGGACATCACATTAACCTATTTGCCATGTCATTAGATTGGGCCCACTGCCCCTTCCCCTTGTTGGTAAAAAAAAAAATTGTATTGAAAAAAATATATTGTTCTTATGAAACATTGATAATTAGATATGCTCTTCATATTACACAATTTTGATGGTTGATGTATTTAATTAGCTATTAAATAGTCGTTAGAGATAGGTTTGGATAATGTTTTCTTTGAACTAGATGCTAACATAGAGGTAGATTTTTAAATAAACTTTATATTGTTTTTACTTCTTTTGGTTTCATTGTAAATGATTGTATTGTTTTGTTGCAAAATTTGTGTCCAAACTCGTCAGTAAAGCTTGTGGAGTCGAATTTACGCAGTGGTTTATGAGTTATCGTCTAAGATGGTTCCATACATCATATATGGTTTATCTGCAAGTGTTGGAGTTGATGTTGGATTGTATTG
>Ga0209282_1000581_pt1 | contig 17884 bp, 11 predicted proteins | sample Mtrugardesep15_FD_187529 | JGI IMG/M metagenome (GOLD analysis project Ga0209282, IMG submission 187529) | Root nodule microbial communities of legume samples collected from California, USA - M. trunc garden sep15 (SPAdes) (version 2) | ecosystem: Host-associated > Plants > Roots > Nodule...
CTCTTCAACAAAAAAAAAAAAAACAGTGTCTTTGTTGTACTCTTCAACCGAGAATAACACTGATCAATAGAACCAAATCCAAATTTAAGTTGGCACATGCTCAATCTTAAACTCTTAAAATGCTGTTGCAATCTTACAATTTCGATGATATGCACTATACCTCTTGTTGTACGGCTCTATTAATACTGTTGTCACCTATATTTCTATGCCACAGTGGAGTAAAAGACAATTAAATTGAAAAGAGAATATACACATTAAAACTGTGGGAATAATAAAGGTCTGATAGCTATAAACTAGAATATCAACCAAATTTGGACCCTTTAAGTCACAATTCAATTGAATGAAATTATTGCAGAAACCATCATGAGTGGATAATGAGAAAAATAAATTAAAAAGTAAACTATCACTTTGGACTTTTGGCAACGTGATTTGTGACTTTATTTTGTTTTTTTAAAAGAAAAGTGGTCTTTGCCACCCTTTTTTAGGCAAAAACAAAAGACTGCAAATGATGTCTTTGTCGTGAAAATTATCCTTAATCACAGCAGATAATACGGGAACTGGGGTCTACAGGTTTAATAGCTGGTCTTGTAGTTGTATATCCTCTCTTTGGTATGTGACTGTGACAGTGTATGTGTGTGTGACTATACTAAATGCTACGAAAATTTAGAGGTAACATTACATGACCTACACATGCATCCCATAACTTCTTATGTCCATGTATGAGCCTTTAAATTCTCAACACTTTCCTTCAGTTTTTGTCGGTAGAACGGAGCTGCAGCTCCAGTAACTTCAACTGTCGGCAAAACAATAATTCTAGACTGTAAAAATAAAATTGTAACACCTATAGTTTTTTATAAATAAAAAAACTGCATTGGTTTAGTTTCTGACTTTGTTGCACGTTCTCAAATAATCTTGACAAATTTTACTCATTTTAGTTGTTATTAGAGTAAGTAGTTAAATATAAAGACTAACTTAACGGTTTAATAGAATGATAGACATTTTTAAGATATTCTTAATCTCATAGACCTATTTGATATACAAAATGCTTAGCACAATGTCTAACTACAAAAGATATATATCACAAAGTACATGATAAATGTAAACCTAGAAGTAGGCATAATGAACAAATCAGAAAATATACTAAATTTTAACTATGAATGCTTTTGTTCAAGTAAAGAGTATATATATATATATATATAGTGTTATTGAATGGATTATACACTATCTAATTATCAGAAAATGTATACTTATAATGATCTTCATCTGCAAAACCAACACTAGGATCTTTCCCTTTCCTCATTATTTCCCTCACATTCTCAATCCTTTCAAGCATCCCTTTCAGTGCTAAATCAAATGCATCTTCAAAATTATCTAACTTAGACCTAGGATCTGCATAAACTATTTTTGGAATAACCTTTATAACCTCTTCTCTCATTGCAATAACCTCCTTCTCTGGAATTGCCAACAACACCTTCTCAAGATCAACCTTCCATTCTTTCACATCCTTCACAGGTATATAAACAGAATACTTGGTTCTGTTTTTTGGTAAATGCCACTTATATTGTGAATAAGCTGTACCAGGATGAAAAAACACAGGAATACAACCAGCTAAAATTGAATCAAAAATTGATCTTCTTGTGTATGAATCACCAGAAGGTTGCAAAGAGAACACAGAATTTCCAAACACCTTCATAACATTAACAGGATCATCACATTTCTCTCCACCATAACTACAATCAATGAATTTGCAAAACCTCGAACGACGACACTGTTCAATAATCTTCCCCCTTATAGAATCTTCATTTTCAGGCCTTGGTGCTCCTGTGAAAGTAAACAAAAATTCTCTCTTTTGATGTCTAATTTTACTCTGCCATTGCAAAACATCATTATCCATTGAAGGATGAAATGAAGTTGGATAAGGTATAGCATAATCATTATTCCATGAACTACCTTCAACTGCTAACATTGACATATTCATAGATTGAGGTAAAAATCTAAACTTACTACCCCAATAAGCCAAATCATCAAATTGTCTTCTAAAATCCCAAGAAATTCTTCCAGAAATAAGAAAATGATCCCTACCCCACATTTTCTTCCACTCAGATTTTTCAACCAACCAATTAACAAGTTCAAAACCAGAAGCATCTCTCACAGTAAGATTATTAACCCAAAGAAAACGACTAATATCAAGACCAATATACGATGGAACAAAAACAGCAGAAGCTAAAGATGAATCATTTGTTAAACATTCATAACTTTTCATCCTATTATGAAAAATAACCTCCAACAGAAACTGGTTTGTAGCATACCAAGTATTGTTTGGGACAAGAATTTCCTTAAAGTTTTTATTTTTAACCTCAGGACCTAAACCCATGTTGTCCATGTACGGACACATGTTTGGTTTGTCGGTTCCTCTAGTTAAAAATTGACAATTTTGAAGCAAATATTGGTTGAAACGAGAAGGGAGATTTTGAATGAAAACATAGCGACCAGTGCATGAATCTGAGACAAATGTGTTTGGTTTTTTGTTGAGTGAGAAATTGAGGATGTTGTTGGGGGTTTGAAATGTGTGAGAATAATCAAAGCATAGAAGTAATGAACATAAGAGAAAGGAAATGAGAAATGCAAACCATAGTTGATGATGATTATTGCAACATCGAGTGATCATTGGTGTTTTTTCCATTGATCTTGTTGCAATTCAAAGTGTGTGTTTGACTGAGAGTCAGATAAACTTAAAGTGAATTAAAGCATGTGATCATGCTCATAGAATCGGCACCAATACAGTGTCCATTGGTCTTTTCATATATATATTTTTTGTCACCGGTAAAAACCATAGAAACTCACACGATACTTAGTTGAAATCTAACAATGACGTTCAACTTAGCAATTTCGACATTGTTAATTAGGTTAGATTTTATGGACATATTTGTTTTTTTTTTACATACATAAATGAAACCACAATAATTATTGGAAATTAGAGATTTATGCATGGAAGAAGTTTAAACTCCGATCGTGGAATCAAATTTAAATTTTTTAATTGTTTTTCTGTTGAATTAGGACTAAACGTTTTTATATTTATTTTATTAGAAGTTATTATATATGAAAGAAAAGAATAAAAATTTAACAATCGAAAAATATGATTAATATTGCGCTGAAAATCGAAAAGTGACAATTTTTTTTTGGATAAGGCAATAGCAAGGACATATATCAAGAGGAAACACCGACATCCCAATTAGGTTGATACCTCCTGGTAACCTCCATCATATGCCGCCAAACTCATAATTTTATTTAAAAGGCTTAATTGCAATTTTAACGCCCTAATTTTCATAAAGTTGTGATTTTGACCCCTAAGAAAAAAAAACTACAAAACGGCCCCTTAAGTTTTGCATTTGTGGCAGTTTTGGCCCCCAATGTCAATTTTGACTCGGTCTACGCTGATGTGGCACCCTAAGTGAGGTGCCACATGTTTTTTTTTTGCCTTGAGGGGCCAAACTGCTACAGATGCAAAACTTAAGGGGCCGTTTTGTAGTTTTTTTTCTTACAGGGTCAAAATCGCAACTTTGTGAAAGTTAGGGGATTAAAACTGCAATTAAGCCTATTTAAAAAAGGGAAAAATTGAAAGTATATACAAAGAGGGAGACTAGGCCAAAACCCTAAGAAAGTATATTTCAAGGGTTGTGAAATCATCCAATTTCAAGGAGTAACAAATCTTCCTTATATTGTTGTCCGCTTTTAATAAAGTATTTTAATATAAGAGACTAATAAAGCAATTATTGTTTGATATTAAGAGCGGACGACAATATAACAAAGATTCGCTACTCGAGTGTTCAATGAGTTTCATGAATTGTTTAAGAAAATCTAAGTTTGACTCTAAACGTAATAATTTTTGGTAAAACTTTACTTATCATTTATTTTTCGACCAAACTTTAAATTATCATAGGTCCCTTCTGGAATCCAAGGGTTTACAACAAAAATAACATGTTATTATTGCTAGCGCTCTAACGGCAGTTTGTGCCCGTTCGTCTGCTCTTTTTATTGTGTCAACCTGTGTAAATTCCGTTTCAAAATACATGTCCATTTTGAAGAAATTGTAGTAACCAAGAAACCAAATAAATTTTGTTATTTTTGATGAAATTATGTGTGTGTTTTCTATAATACCCTTAACCATTTATTATTTCATTCTATTTTCTCTTTCCCTACAATAAATATGTAAGGGTATTATTGACAAGGCAATAATTAATGTTGCATTGAAACTTGAAAGTGACAAGTATTGTGAAACAAAATTATTCTCTAAAATGGACATGTATTTTGAAACGGAAGGAGTATTTTTTAAGAAATTTTGATTTTGATTAAAATTATATGTGTCTTTGAAATTTGGAACTTGGAATTTGGAACCATTATGGATAAATGCAAATGATGTTGTCAAGCTTGTATTGAAAACTCTAGCGTTCACTTTAGTTGGAAACAAATGAACGAGATAGCTCACACTCTTACATGAGAGATCCCATTTTTAGCTAGTCCTCTTATTTTTATTGATGTACCATATTGTTTTATGCTTAAATGTAACAAGTTTATTTCTCTAAAAAAAATCTTCAAGGATGAAATTTAATTGTTTTTAGTGGGTACATAATCTTTTAGCAGAAAAAAAAATAAATTTTTAAGAACTAATAATCAAATAAAAAATGTTGTGGGGAGAGATATTAAATGTTGGGAGAGATATAAATCACACTAATACCTACATATTTAAGTAGTCGTTAAAAAGAAGGAGTTGAGGTACATTTAATTAGTTGTTAAAAAGAAGGAGTTGAGATTTTTTTTGTCAAAATTAAGTAGGTATATGTTGCTAACTCACTTCTTCATATTTTTATGTGAGAAATAGTGTATGTACACACATTAGCATCAAAGAACAATAAAATTACTCATATTAAGCAGCATCATAGGGCAAACAATACTTAAGACTTTGCTTTATCAAATGTAATAGATGAAATTGTGGATAGGTCCACATTGGTTGTACAACCCAGTAATGATCAAAATCCTTTCATTTTAGAACCAGTAATTCAGCATATTGCTCCTTCTTTGGAGCATCTTGTCACGTCAGATACAAACACTGAAATGGCACCGACACACATTTTCCGCGAGAACACACATTTCGATTCAGGAGAACAACATGAACAATCTCTATATATGTGCTTCCATGTCCGCATTCTCCTTTTTCTGTAGTCATCCCCATAGGTGCTATTATGAAAGACCTTGGTTTAATTCAGCAAGTGTTGGCTGCCCAAGCTAAAGGTGAAGAGCTCCCTTTTACTCCTTTTGTCTCAAAGAGCCAAAAGAAGAGAAATAATAATAAAAGGACATATCTAACCCGCTCCAGGGTTCTCCATCTTCTCTTCCCCAATGAAGCTTTGGAATATTAGGGGAATATGCAACTTTGTTTCACAAGTTGCCCTTAAGCAGTTAGCATTCAGATTCTTTCTTCGCAAATTTTCTAAGAAGGTAATGGTTGTGTTGATAAACTTCGCAAATTTGAGACACTCTATTTAGGCAACAGTTTGGTGGGAATCTACCATGCTTATTAGGTAGGACTCTTTTAGGGACCGTTACATATTACTTAATTAGCGTTTCCCTTAGTTTTTCTTTTCTTTTCGTTTTGGTTTTTTTTTATACCCTTTTTTTAGGGTTTTAGTTTAGTCCCCTTATTGTATATATTTCTTCCCTTTCTTTTGTATATATCATGAGTGAGTGACAGAGGATGAGAGCTTTTTGAAGATGTCGACTCATTCGGGATGTCTGAGTTCTCCGTGATATTTTCCTCACTCTTGCCTTATCAGAAGAAGAAAAAGAAAAAAAATAACGGTGACATGGTAAAAGTTAATTAAATAAAAAATAAAATTGAAATAAAAATGTTATAGTAAAAAAAAATACTTTATTATATAAAGTCAAAATAAGACTTGTCATGATGTCCAATATTGTTTTATTGTTGTGGATAACAACCCACAACAATTTAAATAAAAAAATTAATTTGATTTTTTTTTATAATTTAAATAAAAATGATAAAAATTGTTTAATTGAAGGGGTAAAATTGAGGGAAAATATCCAGCGTAAAAAGGTATACTCTCTTTATATTCTAGTATCAGTAAGTATAGAAGTATAAATTAATTAAAGTTCAAAAGTATGAATCTTTGATCCAATGTTTTGACAACGCCATTACATTTATAAGGCCTACACTGAGATAATGAACTCTGGTATTGGGCATTGGCCCAACATGGTACCATTATTATAAATAATAAATAGGCATATATTGTTGAGATCAGTAGATACAACACTTAAAAAAAATAAATTAAAATCTTAGATTTTAGAAACAAAAGCTCTCATAAAAAACCATGAACTTGCATTCATCAATATTATTCTTCTAAATATTGCTCACACGGAATTGTGGAGGAGAGAGGGTGAATGGCTTGGCGGTTTTTCTAGGTATGCTGGGGTGTGTAGTGCGAATGTCGCGGAATTGTGGGGAAGTTATGAAGATCTTCGGTATGCAAGAAGATCGGGGGTTCATTTTGGTAGAATTAAATGTTGATTATTTGGATGTGGCAAAGACTTTATTGGATGGAGAAGATGTTAGTACTATTAATCGTAGTCTTGTTCAAAAGATAACGAGATTGCTCCATATGGCGTAGGAGGTTAAAGTTCAACGCTCTTACTACGAGGCAAACACTTGTGCATATGCATTGGCTAATATTTTTTTTAGTATGGGATCCACTTTGATTATTTATGAGTCGTGTCCGACTCAATTAAGACATTTGTTAGTGGCTGATCAAATGAGGGTTTCACAGTCTCGCATGGTAAATTTGTAATTTGTTTCCCTTGGGCCTTTGGCCCTCATTGCAATCAAATAATAATAATAATAATATTGTTCACAGGATTCTTTATTTCATTTTATTAAGTGTCTAGGTTACTTCACATTTATTTCTTGTGTACTGATAGCCGTGACATATTTATCATTGAGAAGAACCTGTTATATTTTGAAAGAGTTGCACAATCTTTCGGGTAACTCCTTAGTTTAAGGAATATACACCTCAAGTTCATTAATTTCCGACTATCCTCATCAACAACATTTGCGCATGGTGGTGGCTTTATGTTCTTTGGTAGCATATTTTGATTTGACGAGTGTTATGGACACTCTCTTTCTAACTCTTTCTTTAACACTCACTCTCTCATATAGTGAAACTCATGTCAGTCTCACACTTTGGAAATTGATCTCACATAAAATGTTGAGACCTAATAAATTTTATCAAATAAAAGAGTGGATGTTAGAGAGTATTAGAGATAGAGTGTTCATATCATTTATCTTTTCATTTTGTATTTGTGCTTATTGTTCAGCTTCTGGCAGGGGTTTAGAAATTTTTTAATTTTTTTTTTATTTTGGTGTTTGTGTGGCTGTGTTTGATGTTAATTTTTTTTTTTTTTTTTTTTTTTTGTGTTTGTGTGTTTGTTTTTTTTTTTTTTTTTTTTTTTTTTTGGGTTCCTAAGTTTAGGGCTAGTGTTACTTTTGTGTATTTTATGTATTTATTCCTTTTTCTCGTCAGGGGCGGAGCCAGAAATTTAAAGTCAGGGGGACCGAATTCAAGAAACATAATTTGATTAAAAAAATAATTGTTTAAATATAAAAGGTATATAAGAAACCCTAAACTAATATTTTCTTGTATGTTAAAGAAATTTATAACGATATTTAATATGAGAGACATTAATCGGTAAATATATTTAACATACAAAAAATTAAAAAGAAATAGTAGTGTATATGTTCTAAGGTTAAATATGTTGTTAGTCCCTACAAAATTATACATTTTCAAGTTTAGTCTCTAAAAAAATTGTTCAATTTTAGTCCTTATTTGTATTTATATGGACTATTTTGAGGACTAAAAGTAATTTGTTTGACTATTCTTATAAAGTGCAATATTATGGAGGATTAAACTTACACTTAAAATTTTGCAGGGACTAAACTTTTTTTGAGAAAAGCAGGGACTAAACCTAAAAGCTCATAATTTTGTAAGAACTATAAACATAATTAACAATATATTTTGTACGTAACGTTAGAAATGTATTTCAAAAAGAAAACTTGGAAATGAAAAGTGTATTTTTGTGGACACAAAGGATAAATTGACCTAATTCCACCAAAGGATAAAAGACAACCAACTAACCAAACAAATGAGCTTAAGTGGTTAACGAATTCCACCAAAGGATAAATTGTTCAGGAGAACATGAGTTTGATTCTTGAGTCGAACAAATCTTGTCTAGTCTTTACTTACCTCTTGATCGGTCGAATACTAGATTACCATGACCCATTTACCATGAGAAATGGAGGGTTAACACAAAAAATAAATGAGATATATCATTGTGGTTAATTTTATTTAAAATGTCTTGTCAAAATGATTGTATCAATATATTTTACGAAATATGAGATAATTTAAAATAATATGATGTATAAAATTAATGATATTAGTTGCCAATTAATCTGGCAACATATGGTAAAAAAAACAAACATTTTTTTGAAAAGAAAAATACATTTTAATTAGAATAATTGGGGGGACCATGACCTAATTATACTTGATAAAACATTTTAATTTACTATAATTCTAGGGTATAAAAAAAATTATTGGGTATAAAAAAAATTATTGATAATTTGGGGGGACCATGGCCACCATTGGCCCCCATAGTACTTCCGCCACTGTTAGAAGATATTGTCTCATAAGTATCAATCATACAATTAACTTTAGACGTCTAAAAAATGGATCTTCGAGTCCATTTTTATGAGAATATGCTACAAGTTGTTGAATATAAATTTCAAATGATAATTGATACTTATCAAACATTTTATGCAAAGTTCATAAAATAAACTCTCAATCAACTTTGAGAAAACAATCTCACAAACTTTTAGTTGTGAGTCGACAACAAATATACATGTGATCATTTAGTTGATGCATAAAATACCTACATGATCCACATGATTGATATTGATTACAAATATCACCTTATATAAGTTCTATCAAATTGTCAACTTTCTTTGGGGTACCAATAATACACACATTTTTGGTTGAAGAATCTTCCGATTCTTCAATAAATGTCCATAGAAATTGTTTACTATTTTTGCATCATAATAGATCTGGGATAACACAACCGGTCTTGCCAACGAAAAACTTAATATAATATGCAAACTTCTGGTTTACGCTAATGTGTGCTTCAATTACACTAATATAAGTGTAGTACAAATAAGAGGAACAAGTAACTTTTCCTCTACACTAATTTTCTCCATCGTATGTTTCGTAATATATAGATATTTAACATCTCCATTTTTTTTTCTTTTCAAAATGATATCCATTTAGATTAATATCTTAAAATTCATTAAAATTTTATAAGAATGCAATCTTAATTTGTAACTTTGTTCCTCCATATAACAATACATAGTTCTTCAGAGGCCATATCATAAATGATCAAGATAAATCATTACTTGAGTAATCCTTCAGTGATTGTTTAATACACTTAAAATGAGTATTTGAAATATGATTTATAAACTTCTGGTTTACAATATTATGTGTTTCGTTTGTTCTTATTCATTTGAAACAATAATGAATAAAAACATATCTAAGTAAATTTATATAATAAATATTCTAAAACCTTATTTATCTTTTGCATTAAACACAATTTCTTCAATAAACAAGACTTTATAAATCATACACATTTCTCATGTGAGTAATTAGGCAACACAAACTGTCAATAAGATATATTTTCAAAGATTGACTTAAGAAAATATGGATATCATAACCAAATATATTTGTTCATAGAACAAGAGAACAATCTTGCAAGATTATTAAAGAAAACAAAGCATATAAGTTTAAAATATTATCTCATAAATAAATTATTTGATCAAATAATGAAATATATATATATATATATATATATATATATATATATATATAGTTACATCTAAGTTTATACTAGTAGAATTTTATGACTTTGACATGTATCATATCAATAGTTACATCTACTAAATCAACTACCATAACCACGGTGTTGGTTATATAAAACAAAAGCATGAATCATTCACTCATGGGAATGACGTTCAATTTATGATTTGATCTTTCACTATTTTAATCAATAACCACTCTTTTCATAATTATAAATTTAACTAATATTTCAAAAATATTCTTAAAATGTTTTCTCGATTTTGCTACTTCAGAAGCATATTTGAGTGGTGTATAAATTATCATTTTGTCTCTTGTTATTTTTTCTTTCTTTTTTGGATCAATGTGAAGATCAAATGGTCTAAATGTCTGATTCTTAGGAAATGTACCATAAATCTAAATGATATTTGCGAATGTTTTGGTGCCATCCTGAAAGGATGTTTGATTACTGAGATGGTTAGTTCTTCAAGAACTATATTATAAATATGCCTAAACAATGTTGAAGAATATTTTTTTTTTTTGAGCGATCCTTTCTTTTGCTTTTGCAACTTACATCTTTATCTTAATACTATAATGATTCAATCATGAATCCTTAAGTTTGCTAAAACTTTTAAATAGAATTAAATAATTTTTTTGTTTCTGACCATGAAATAAAATCAACATAGAAAGTAAAATAGAAAATAATATTTTTCATCCAAACTTAAGGGATGACCAAGTAACCAAAACAAAAAGGATAACCACCACAATATCAAAAGCTGACAAGTGATATAATTTAGATCCTTACTTTTAGGAAGAGAAATCGGATCCTTATTATTACATTCGGAAACAAATTTAACCCAAAAGATTTGTTTCAACAAAATTGTACTTAGAGAAAAATAAATTGAACTTCAATTAAATAAGAACGATTTATCATTGAGTGTCTTTTTTGCTCTTAGTTCTAGCAAAGGTTGGACACCGTTTTATTTCCTAGTTGATATGCCTAGAATTTCATGGCTTAATAATATGTGTTAGTTACTTATACTAGATTTTTAAGCACATCGAAAACCAACGCTTTTGGATCCAAAACTAAAAGAAATCATCAATTGAATGAATTCAGGTATACACAACACCAGACTTGTATCAATACACAGCGGACAACGTAATTATGAATTTGAATTTCCCCTAGTTAAAAATATAATAATGCAAACAATACAAATGCACTATTATTTTAGCTTGACTTATACATTTTTTGATCTTGATTTTATAGATTTTTTCAATATTATGCTGGTGTTATGTGTCTATTTTAGGTATTTATCGGTTAAAAGTCTCCGCACGTCAAAATGATGAAATTCGACGAAAAGGGAAAGAAAGGATAAAAAAGTAAAAACAAGGTTAAAAAGTCAGAAGTGAATGGGAAGCAAAAGCCAGACCAATTCTTTCCCCACTGTTTCAGACGCAGTTTGCCCACTTCCTTCATTTTCTCCACTACCTTGGATATGATCGGAAGCACTCTTTGATGAACCTTTGGCTATAAAAAAGACCTTCAAGAATCAATTTAGAACGGAGCTTTTGAGAGAGAAACTCAGTTTTTAGAAACATCTTCTTTTTCACTTTTAATTGCTTATTGTCGTTTAAGGCTTTCAATTTACCTTGTAGCACCGTACAATTTCATAACCTTATTTGTTTACAGTTTTGAATTAAGCAGTAACTATTTCAATTCCAAGTTCCTGTTTTCTTTATCATTCCCTTTAATTTTTAGTTGTTGTTGTTACGTACCCTTTCCTTTACTTTTTATTTTTATCGAATTGCTGCTGTTGGCAGCTGTGCATTTTCAATTTATTTTCACTTGCGTGGCTGTCCATGGAAAATAATTAGTCACTGTTGCTGCGGGTCTTTAATTTGGTGCTCATTTGTTTTGAATTGTTACTTGTTGTGTGCTGAATTGTCACTTGCGCTGGTGGCTGTTTGTTTCAATTGCATTGACATGGTTTTCATTGTGGCAGTGGAATTATACTCGATTAAAGTTGCCATCAAATTACAGGTTCGGTTTACTTTGTTTTCTACATGTTCATGTGTTCTTTTGTTTTCCTGTTTCAAAAATTGCTATGCATAACATGAACAATTCTTTATTCATTATCACCATTATGTTTGAGTAGATTTTTATAGAGTCTGGAATATGATGAACGTCGTAGAGATGATATTCTGTTAAGTTGTTTGATTTAAAATTGTAACCGGACTTATTTTTAAGCCTGACAATTCTGATTTTTAACGATAAATATTTACAGTGAAAGCTGAAATAAACGTAATATTAGTTTCATATCGAAAGAGTCAAACTTGTATCTGTCCGTAGAATTTTTAGGAATTAATTTTAAAATTCAGCGACTGCGTTTTTATAATTAATTTAGAAATTATTAATTTTCAAAAACGCTATTTTAAACTTGTTTCCGTACACGCGAAAGTTGGCGTCTGTGAGTTTAAAATACGGTTCCGGATGTGCGAAAGCCAACGGAACCTTTAAATTACATTTCTACTAAAAATAACTTTTCAAGCGTAAATTGATTATTTTTCAAACGGAGTTTTGAAGTTGTACGGCGTACACGCGAAAGCGGTCGAATAGATTACAAAGTCAAAATTCGGTGTCGTACACGCGAAAGCAGGGTCGAATAGATTACAAAGTCAAAATTCGGTGCCGTACACGCGAAAGCTGGCGACCCCTTTAATTTAATTCTTTTTACGCGCGAAAATATTGTCCTGTTACAATAATAAAATATAACTTAACAAGTATCAACGGTTGACGCAAATTATATACCGGTCTCTTGTCTTTAAAATTAATTAAAAACAAGTTATTTTCCCAATTTTGCAACCAAATTAATTAGTATCGTCTTAGATAAACAACGTGACAATAGATAACGGTATTTGACATTGGTCTCTGTGGAATTTGACATCTTTTAAGCTAAAATTGATATTTCCGTGCACTTGCGGACCTATCATGATGCATCAATAAAAGTCGAGTTTTTAAGTTCTTCAACAAATTATATTTGATCAATTATTTGTATAATCCTTCAGAGATGCTTAATTATTGAATTCGTTCTTCAAGAACTATATACTAAATCTAATCTTGATCAAAAAATTAATAATCTAATCAATTCATTTGTGCAATCCTTCAAGGATGCATCATTATTGAATTCATCAAGAATTCATTAGGAAAAATAAATAAATTGAGTTTTAAGCAATACTACAGAGATGTTGAATTCATCCGAAATTCACTAGGGAAAAATTGATTTTTAAGCAAGGGATACACGGCTATTGAATTCTTCAAGAATTCATTAGGAAATTTTATTTGTGCAATCCAACGGAGATGCATTAATGTTGAATTATTCAATAAATCGTTAAAAATTTGAGTTTTTCAAGAAATTGTTCGGGGATGCGTTCCTTCCTTTTTTAGTATAACATGGTTCTTCAGGAATTATATCATTGATGCGATCAATCTCTTATGGGATACATTAGTATTGAATTCTTCAGGAATTCATTAAAAAAAATTTGTTGTGCAATCCTTCATGGATGCATTAATTGAATTCATCAGGAATTCATTAGAAAATTGAGTTTCTTTATTTCTTTTTTTAAGAAGTCCTTCACGGGGGATGCATGAATGTTGAATTATAATAAATAATTAAACACTAAAATTTGCATAACAACAATTATGTGTATCTATAAGGTACTGATTCCATTTGATGGAATTATAACATAAGTCTATAATATCGATACAAAACTATAACTTATTTTTATATATTATAATAAATTGAGAAGATTTATATACTTTTTTTTAGATGATTAGAGCGTGTTGATAACGTGTTATGAATATAAGTAAATAAAGACAGTAATAGAGAGAATGAGAAGAAGAGAAAATAAGGAGAAGTATTTTTATTTACTACGTTCAATATTACAGATGACCTCTATTTATAGGGAAATAGAGTCATGAACTAAGCCCAATAACATAATAGTATAGCCCATTAACCTAATCGCTATTTGAACCTCCACTATTAATATTTATAACAAAATTATAATTATAATTTTTTTAACAAGTCATAATTATGTTTCTTCAAAAAAATGAGACATTACCTGGAGTTTTGTGAATCACTAACGTCATAACCTTAACTATTAAAAATCCTTGTCACTTACTTGGTATGATGTGAAATCACACGTTCACTTTGTTGTTGCTCATAAAGATAATGTCTTCACCTTCACCAAGACACGTATCTTCTAATTTATGTAACACTAATAATGTGTCCTTTCACGACATGCTACAAAGTTGATGTATAGTACTAAATACTTTGTACCCTCTACTATATTATCTCCACCGCATTAAATTTCATTTCAGTGGTTCACAATTTTCTAACCTTTTGAATGATCCTCATATTTCTACCTTATATTATCATGGGTTCCACAATGTTTTTATTGTTTTCCTTCTCCCACTTACTATTTTTATGTGTTTGTTCTTCATCAAAAAATTGCATTGTAGCATAGTGGTTAAGAGTTTGAGTAATTTCTTGTAACTATGGAGAAAAACTCTGTTGATTATAGTCCTTTGCTTTCTAAGCAAGGTGATGAAACTGATGATTATGTTAAAAAAAATTCACCTAATTTTGTTGTGTCAGCTACCAAATGGACTCTTAGGACTTTGATTTCAATTATCTTCATTATATGGGCTGCTTTAATTTTTTTGTTACCGTCAGAATCCGTGCATGGGTTGTTCTTAAAATGGATTAGTTTTAGCATTAGAAGTTCCTTTGGAATCACAGGTAATACATATTTTTTTCTTTTTTCTGATTTCTTGCTTTTTGTTTTGGTTTTGGTTTAAATGTGTTTGATTCTTGCATGTATACCATCTTGATTTGTTTTTAATATATTTGCAAATATGTGTGTTTTTAGTAATGTTTTTAATCTTTGTTTTTTCACTTTGTGGCGTGAGTTCAAAGCTAAACTACTTGTATGTTGTGCAGGAAGCATTTTACTGGTTCTCAGTGCTCCTGTTCTTGCAATTGCTTTTCTTGCCATTGCATACCTAATTATTTCTGGGGAGGATCAGCTTCCTGAGTATGTGATTTCTTTCTACATTCTTTCCTTATCTGTACATTGGATTAATTGATTTTAATTTGTATACACCGTCAGTGTAAATATCCAATCATGTTTCATTATTATGTCAATTTGTTAGACTAGTTCCTAAAATATCTCTACGTATATCTATGCGGTGAGATGCGATTGACTGCGTGTGTAAAAGTTATTTACACTGAGACTGAGACGGTGCATATCAATTAAACTTGAATTAATTTCATCTTTATATTTTGCATTAAGATATTGCTTTTGACATAAATTTTGATGGCAGGAAGAAGACTTCCAAGTATCCAAGATTTCGCCTATGGACTTTTCCTATCCTTATCAATGGACCATTTGGGGTTGTTTCTGCAACAGAGCTCATTGGAATTGTCATTTTTTTAGCATATGTTATTTGGGCTTTCTATGCTTATACTATGCAGGCTCTTGCAGATATGTCTGATCAGTTATCATTTAGAGCAAAGAGGTACTACAGTTTAGAACCATTTCTTTATTTTCAGAAATTTATTTGAAGATACAAATTTACTTTGTTTAATACTATGCATGAATTTTTTTTCTTTAACCTCTTCACCCAAATAAACTAATAAAAGAAACTTAGATGATAGGTCAATCATAGGTAGGCATTTCATGCCAGCATATTTGGTATTGGTGATTAAATTTCATATACATTTGCCACTGTTGATATTTTATATAGTATTCATCAGATCATCGCAACTACGATTGGTTCTACTCATATTTGTAGATTAACTTACCATGACAAGTAACTTAATGTGGTCTACCATATGTTGTTAAATAGTCAGATTAAGATAACACTGGAGTGATGAAATTTCAATATGAATTGAAATTGGAGGTTCACAGTCTCTAAGAAGTGCTTTAATTTTGATTTTTGACAGTGCTTATTAACCACGGCCAACAATCCTCTCCATAAACTGAAGAATTGAAAAGAAAACTTCGTGCACCCAAATTTTGAGACTTAGACTTTTATGCTGAAGTGAACAAGAACTTGAATTCTTTGTTTAAGCCACAGTTTGCAAATATTTTTATATAAACATGCATATAAGATAATTTCCCTAGTTTCTTTTTGTTAAAGAGTCTCACATCAGACAAAATATGGCTCTGAACATGTGTTTATAAATGGGAGAAATCCTCATCTCACAAGCCGGTTTTGTAAGGATGAGTTAGGCCCCATTGTAAGAGTTTTAACTTTTAAAAAAAGAATCTTGACATGGATTTTATATATTGTCTCCTTTTGCTTCAAATTGATTTTTTCCTGTGTCTTAAGTATTACTGACAAAACACTATGGCGTAATTTGATCCATGTAGCCGACCCCACTTAGTGGGATAAGGCTTGGTTGTTGTTGTTGTTGTTGTCGTCTTAAGTATTACTGACAATAGTCATTAATTAGCATGGAACAAAGTATTTGACACAGAATTAGAACCTTTACAATGGTCATGTAATTTTAAACATGAATGAATATGATAAGTTGATTTACCTGGTTTACTTAACTTTTTTTCAGCTTGCACATGTTGGAAAGACTGGGATTCCGTTCGGGCGGGATTGGATTAATGTGCCTGGCGTTTTTATTTATACCGGTTTCAAGGGGATCTGTTCTTCTCCGCTTCATAGATATCCCTTTCGAACATGCTGCAAAATATCATGTATGGCTAGGACACCTCACAATGGTGATTTTTACTCTCCATGGACTCTTCTATGTTATTGAGTGGCTAATGGAAGGTCACCTAATTCAAGAAGTGAGTCTTCTTTGATGGATCTCTTTTCTTGAAGATAGTTCTTGTTTTATGCGCAGAATATCTACAATGTTATTCTAAATCTTTAATAGGTAATTGTTGATTATTGGTGAAAATCAAGCTAACCATATACTTATCTTTACATAATTTGGTCCCCCTTTGCAGTTATTAGAATGGAAAGATATTGGTGTTGCCAATCTAGCAGGAGTTATCAGCCTTGTAGCTGGTTTGTTAATGTGGGTAACCTCGCTTCCTGGAGTGCGAACGTGGAATTTTGAGCTGTTTTTCTACACTCACCAATTATACATAATCTTTATTGTGTTTATGGCTTTGCATATTGGCGACTTTGTTTTTGCTATGGCTGCTGGACCGATATTTCTTTTTATGCTTGATCGATTTCTGAGGTTCTGCCAATCAAGAAGGACAGTAAATGTAATCTCGTCGAGGTGCCTTCCATGTGGCACTGTGGAAATGGTTCTATCAAAACCACAAAGTAAGTATACTTATTTGTAGCTTTTGTTTTAATAAATTTGAATATCATTACCATATATAACAGTGACAATATATCTTCTAAAAATGTAGATTTGAGATACAATGCCCTAAGCTTCATTTTCCTTCAAGTTCGGGAATTATCGTGGCTTCAGTGGCATCCATTCAGTGTTTCTTCTAGCCCTTTGGATGGAAAAAATCACATTGCTGTTCTCATTAAGGTTCTAGGCAAATGGACCGGGGGGTTAAGAGAAAGAATCACTGATGGTGAGGCAACAGAAGATTTATCTGTTCAGCCTCATACAGTGGTAACAGCTTCGGTTGAGGGGCCATATGGACACGAAGTACCATATCACTTGATGTAAGTGGCTACATGTCGAATTATTTTTATGTTTGTAATAGAAACATTTATCTAGTCATCAATGTGCATATACTTTCAAACCAAAGTAGATTTTAAGCTAACTTATGTTCTACAAGTTCTTACTTTTTCAACAAATAAACTGATGTGATGTGTTCATTTTGTTCTCTTAGGTACGAAAACCTTATATTAGTGGCAGGCGGTATTGGACTTTCGCCTTTCCTTGCTATATTGA
>Ga0209282_1000582_pt1 | contig 17862 bp, 12 predicted proteins | sample Mtrugardesep15_FD_187529 | JGI IMG/M metagenome (GOLD analysis project Ga0209282, IMG submission 187529) | Root nodule microbial communities of legume samples collected from California, USA - M. trunc garden sep15 (SPAdes) (version 2) | ecosystem: Host-associated > Plants > Roots > Nodule...
AAAAAACAAAAAAAAAAAAACAAGGAATAAGATGAGAAGTAGCTATAGAAACAAAAATGCATAATATATACATTCATTTGGGACTTAAAGGTAACAGAAGACAAAGACAGAAAGATACTAATGAAATGGAAAATGCCAATGAATGGACTAAGCAGCAACCATAAGCACATTAATTTTGGATTTCTTGCTATACAATATCATTCATAATTCATGATCATAGATAGACACAAATTATGATATTCATAATTTCTACGATTAAGTAGATTTTGAAAGTGACAACCAGAACTACATTATAAAACTTCGATTAGAGGAGGCACACTCTCATGCAAGGCCAGGGAAAACTACCAACCTCTGCGAGGATTTACACGCTTTTGTATTTATATACGCACAGTTTTGACAAAATCTGAGTTAAATGTAGATTGAGTTAATTATTGCTCCATAAGATCACAGTTTAGCAAAGGTACTGCCAAATAAACAATTACACAATTCAGGTGCAGATCCTCCCTTCCCCAACGCCAAATTATACTTGTATAGATATATCAAATAGTTAAGAATGTTGAAGTAATAAGGAAATAACATATCAAGAGTGTGTTTGATGCAAAACGATTAGAGATGTAGGATATTAGGTGGTCAATGCACATAACAAACCATATAGTGCATATATTTAAATAAATAGTATATAATCATAATCCATATATTGTCTGATAAGCATACACACTAAGCAGAATAATCAAAAATCTACTTGAATGCAATATAGCCTATGTAAAGTCTGTTATCGACCCAAAAACACTGAGAATTTTAATGTTTTTAAATTATTTATAAAAAAAAATATCACACTGTCCCTTTTTATAATTTATTATGTACATTGATTATTTTCAGCTACATTTTGATGTTTTATATTCATCATATAAATATTTTATAATTTATTAATTTAATTGTAATGCCATTTCCTTCATGATTGGTATGTAAAAAAGAAAGGCAATTGAGTTCTATATTCTCTAATGTGAAAAACTAACTAATGATTACATCGGGATGTGTATGTTATAGGGAATGTAAGCTAATTGATTCAGATAAGTTAATTACACTATGTAACAGAATCTTATAACGGAAAACTGATTCTGTTATGAACTACTCTATCATCTGTCCCTTCCTTTTTAGCTATCGTTTTAGGGTTATTTACACATATCAAGCAAACTAATAAATTTTGTTTCTTTTGATGGAATTATTTTTTTCTCTATATAACCCTTAATTATGTTTTATCTCGTTCAACCTATTTTTCTCTCTACAATAAATAATTATGGATATTATTGACAATACAATAATCAATGCTGTATTGAACTTTGAAAACGGTGACGACAAGTAAATAAGAAAAAAATTATAAAAGTTACTAGTAAAAAGACAAGAAATAACAAGCTAATCTAACTAAAACTTTTATTATCTAAAAATACAACTCCCCCTCCATTCAACAATTAGTGTCACATTTGCTAATTTCACACATATTAAGATAAGACTATAAGTGGAATAAAGAGAAAAATAATTTTACCAAATTATCTTTATTAAGCATTGGTGTATTTACCATTTTAACACATGCAAAGTGTAATTTGTTTCAAAATGAATGTCCTTTAAGGTTTTTACACACAAATTAAGAAATGTAATGATGGTGTCAAAAAACATGACAATTTTACTAAACTAACCTTATTTACTATTGGTAATGTTCTGGAAGGTACAATTGGAAGAAAAATAATAATTCTACATTGAAAAGTGTAAGTGACATTGACAATCATTTTAAAACGGAGGGAGTATAAATTATAATCACTTGAAAGCGAAATACATAGTAGTATAGTACTATTAATTAAAAGGAAATGCTAAAGAGTGTTTTTAGGGCATTGGTTAAGAGGATAAAAATAGAAATATTTCACTGAGAAGTGGTGAAAAGTGATCAATGTAACTTTTAAAAAACTAAAATATTGTTGAATCTAATGCAAAAACACTACTTTTGGTTATGCTAACAAGGGCACTTGTTAGCATAACCCTTAATTAAATGGTACAATTGGACAAAAAGTAATTAATGTTCCAATGAAAGCTAAAAATGACACTCATTAGGAGATATAATGATAACTTGGAGGCTAGGGTGGGGGAGTTAAGGAGCAGAGTGATAAGGAGGTCAAGGGTTCAATCCCCACTCCCAACATAATATTAACAGTACTAACATTGGTCATTTAAAAAAAATGACATCAATTTTGGGGCAATTATTTTGCAAATGAGACACTCGTTGTGAGACGCAGGTAACAATTTAATACTAACTGTATGCTCTATTACTCCTGCTTCAAATTGAGGGTGGTTGACTGAGAGCAATTTTAAAAAATTTAAGTTAATCAAATGGACCTCGATGTCATTGCGTTCGTGTACGACAAAAGTGGCTACACCGATAGCGGTAAATACAGAAGAATAAATAGAAAGACAGTTAATTTTTAAATTCTGTAAATGTTTAATTGCATTATCTAAATGAACATCCCCTCTCAAAAACCTAAGTAGGCGCAGAAACCAACTTGTGTTCAAAAACTACAGTATAAGCATGTAGACAGGACCAAACTGCATATCTGAGCGGACCAGACTGCATTTGGGATTGGGGACAAGTCAAATTGCACTGGGATAATTAGACTACATTTGGGAGAGGAGATGTAATGGAACAAGAGCTTGAAACTAAAAAACTCAATATAGCAAGAGTCGCAAAAAGAGAGATGAATAACAAACAAAAAGAGTATAGGTCTGGTGGTAACGAAATTCCACGACCTCAACACAACGGAATAAGTATCACAAAATTATGCTTTGATGCCAAGTCGAGAAAAGATAAAACAGACATTTAATGAAACCCAAAATGACTGATTAAATCACACAGCATAGCTTGATTATGTAGAAAAGAAATAATAAATACAAAAAATCATAAATATCTTAACTGCATGTTTTGTTTGGCCTATACAGTGAATGTGGACAGACACTACTTAAATAAATTCCGGATATGAAAAGGAGAGAGAATTCTAACTAACTTTTCTTTCAATATTGATTCTTTTTCATTGATTATGAAATATGTTACAGATTGCCTTATATAAGAGGCTGGGGAATACCTGCTATAGCAGGTTGCACCTATCTCTAACTGACATCTGTCAGTTGTATGCCAGCTGTATACAGCTGGCTATTACAAGACTCAATCTAGATACATGCTATACTGAGCTTAGGTACATGTACACAAATACACCCCCCTCAAACTCAATGTGGATCTTCAGCAACGTTGAGTTTGGAGCGCATGAGAAGGAACTTAGCTGTAGAGACAGGTTTAGTAAGAACATCAGCCCATTGATCTGTACCAGGAATGTGCACAACAGATAATTGCTTTGCCAGGACCTTCTCGAACAAAGAAAAGGTCAATCTCCATGTGTTTTGTCCTTGAGTGTAAAATAGGATTGTGAGCCAACAAGACTGCTGACTGGTTGTCACAGAGAATAACAGGGGAAGATAAAGGGACAGTGAGCTCTTTTAGTAATGTCTGAACCCAAAGTGCATCTGCAGTGGCTTGAGCTAAAGCCCTGTATTCAGCTTCTGTGCTTGACCTGGCAACAACAGGTTGCTTTCTGGACCACCAAGAGATAACATTAGGACCAAAAAATATAGCAGCACCAGAAGTTGACCTTCTATCATCAAGGTCTGCTGCCCAGTCAGCATCACAAAAGACTTGTAATGAGAGAGGCTTATGGGTTGGGGCAGGATACAACTTCAAACCATAGTGAAGGGTGCCTTTTAGATACCTTAGAATTCGTTAGACTGCAACCCAATGAGATTCAAGAGGTTGTGACATAAATTGACACACCTTATTGACAGAGTATGCAATTTCTGGCCTTGTGATAGTAGCATATTGGAGGGAACCCACAACTGATCTGTATAGTGAAATATCTAGAAAATGGTCTGAACCATGTTTAGAGAGCTTACAGCTGGACATCATAGGTGTATTGATGGAATTGCATTCAAGCATATTAGTTTTAGAGAGAAGGTCTCTAATATATTTACTTTGGGTGAGCAGTAAAGTATGATTAGAAAGATGTTTAACCTCTATGCCAAGGAAATAGTCTAATTGACCAAGATGTTTGAGACTAAAAACAGAATCAAGTTTAGTAATTAGGGAAGTAACAAGAGATGAAGAATTGCCTGTGATGATAATATCATCAACATACACCAGGAGATATGCAACTTGTTTCTGTTTAGCATAGGTAAATAGAGAAGGGTCACACTTGCTTGCTTGAAAACCAAACTGAATAAGAGTAGCTTTAAGTCTATCAAACCATTGTCTGGGTGCCTGTTTCAGACCATACAAGGCCTTGTGAAGTTTGCAAACTAGACCAGAATCACCAATTTCAAAACCTTGAGGTTGTTGCATGTAAACTTCTTCCTCAAGAATACCATTTAAGAATGCATTATTGACATCCAGCTGTTGAATAGGCCACTTGTAGGAAATAGCAAGAGTGAGAATCAACCTGGTGGTAATTAGCTTAACAACCGGTGAAAAAGTCTCAGTGAAGTCAAAACCTTGAAGCTTATGAAAGCCTTTAGCAACTAAGCGTGCTTTGTATCTATTGACTGAACCATCAGGATTTTCCTTAACTCTAAACACCCATTTACAGCCAATTGCTTTTCTATTAGGTGGTAGAGGAACAAGTGACCATGTGTGATTTTTCTTTAGAGCAGTATACTCTTTCTGCAGAGCAACTTTCCATTGGGGATCAGCCAAAGCATGTTTAACAGTCTTAGGTTCAGTGTGAGTCAACAAAAGGGTAGGATTGACACGAGGCAGAACTATACCAGACTTGGAACGAGTTGTCATGGGATGAGTATTAATAGGAGGATTAGGAGGAGATACAGAAACTGACTTATTAGAAACTGACTGCTGGGGAGAAGCAGTAGGAGATGCAGACTCAGAATTATGAGAGGAAACAGTAGGTAAGGGTGAGGCAATAGGTGTAGTAGAAGGAGAGGATGGGGAGATGAGTGGGGTAAGTGGCTTGGAGATATGCACAGTAGGATTGTAGTATTGTCGATAGGAAGGGATGATAAAGAGACATCCTTAACAGGGGTAAGAGGGTCATAAGGCTTATCAGTAAACAAATCAGGATAAGGAAACCTAGATTCATTAAAGAGTACATCTTTAGAGATAAAAATTCTGCCACTAGGAGATAAACATTTGTACCCCTTATGAGATGAAGAGTAACCCAGAAAAAGACACTCATGAGATCTAAAATCATACTTGTGAGCACTATAGGGCCTTAATAAAGGGAAACAAGCACAACCAAAAACCTTTAAAAAATTATAATTTGGTTTTTGATGATACAAAACTTGGTAAGGGATTTGAAAATTGAGAGAGGCAGTAGGGAGTCTATTGATTAGGTAAACAGAAGCTAGAAAGGCATGATCCCAATATGTTAAAGGAAGGGAAGCTTGTGTAAGTAAGGTGAGGCCAAGATCAACTATATGCCTTTGTTTTCTCTCCACAACACCATTTTGGTGATGTGTATGAGGACAAATAAGTTTATGAGTGATCCCTAGAGTGGTAAGAAGTTGTGTAAAGGGTCTAAACTCCCCTCCCCAATCAGTTTGTAAAGATTTAAGAGGGTATCCCAATTGAAGTTCAGCCATAGTCTTAAATTGGTTAAAAATGGTAAGGGCATCAGACTTGGCTTTTAAAGGATAATCTATGTAAATCTAGAGAATGCATCAACAAATGTAATGTAATAGTGATAACCAAGTGAAGATACAGTGGGTGAGGGACCCCAAAGATCACTAAAGACAAGTTGTAAAGGTGAAGTGTAAACAGTTTCAGAAGGTGGTGAGTGTAATCTATGTGCCTTTCCCATACAACAAGCTGTGCAAAAGGTAGAAACATCTTTTTCTTTATTGATGATGGGTATATTACAATGTTGTAAAGCAAGTTTAAGAGTATGACTATTAGGATGGCCTAATCTTAGATGCCACAAGTATTGAGAGCTAAAAGTATAATGATTAATACAATTGCTAGAGCTGGCAGTAAGATTGCACAATAGAATTATTATTTGAAAGAGGTAAAGACAATGGAGACTTAGCAGACTGAAGAGAGACACTTGGAAAGAAATAGAGACCATCTGGACCAACTTTGCCATGCAGCAAAACATCCTTATTGGCCTGAGATTTCACAAGACAGTGATCAGCATGAAATTCAAAAAACACAGAGTTATCCCTAGCAAATTGGCTAACACTAATTAGATTTTTGGTAATGGAAGGGACATGTAAAAGGTTGTGAAGTGTGAGTGGTATGTGTGGTTTAGAAGGTGAGTGAAACACACTAGAACCAGAAGACTGTATATCCAAACCTTGGCCATTCCCAACGAAAATTTGCTCAAGTCCATCAAAAGGGAAGGGTTCCTGGATGCTCCTTGCATCTCCGGTTACATGAAATGAGGCACCAAGGAGTTGAGGCAGTAGAGGAACCACTAGTAGAAGGAGCATTTGCAAGCATAGCACTTGGTTGATTAAACTGAATAGATGGTTGCCTCTGTGGAAGTGATGGATCAGTCCAGTTTTGTAACGGATTGAAGCCAGCAAAATTGACACCATAACCAGAAGCAGGAGCATTAAATCCAGAGAAATTATTGCCATAACCTGTCATACCAGGATGTGAAGTACCAGAGGCTTGCACAAAGCCTTGAAAATTTGCAGGAACAAGTGCCTGAAATTGCTGGTTAAATCTGTGCCAGCAGGTAGAGGCCAGATGACCAAATTTGAAGCACGCCTGACATTGAACATTAGGATAACGACCTCCTCTACCACACCCTCTGCCATTGCGTCCTCCTCTACCACGAAATGAGCCAAAATTAGGGGTAAAAGAAGAGGAATCAGGACCAACAGTGTTGTTAACAGAAGATGAGGACATGGATGAATCAGTAGGAGTTTGGGAACCAGAAGCAGCAGGTGTATGAGTCAAGTTTAAAGAGGCTACATCATCAATAGTTTTCTTCTTGAACTTGTCAAGACGAGTCTCATGAGCAATTAATAGAGACTCTACCTCATCAATATCAATAGTATCAAATTTGCTCTCAACAACTGAAATCACTGGACTATATTCTTGTGGCAAGCCTTCTAAAATTACATCTAAATGTTGAGTAATGGGAACAGGATCTGCTTGTGAAAATAGGTCACAAGTTTGTTCCAAAGTTCATACGAATGCAAAGAACCAACAACACGTGCAAGAATTTTACCGGAAAGAGTAGATTGAAGCCAAGACAGGAGCATCTGATCCTTGAGACGCCATTGGCGAAACTCAGCATTGAGTTTTCCGGTGGCGCGATCTTGTGCGGTGAGAAAACGAGAAGGAATAATCGGCGCAGTGAGAAATTCATCGAGGTTGTTCGCGTTTACGTACGGTTCAACCTGTTGCCGCCAAACCAGAAAGTTCTTCTCATTGAGTTTCTCAGAGATCTTCAGTGAGAAGACAAAATCGGAGCGAAGCGAAGTAGTGTCTTCAACGAACGACTGGAGCGGAATCGCAGTCGGATGCAGCGGAGGAGTGTGAAAGCCGGCGGCATGCGGCGGCGATTGCGGTGGTGTAGTCACCGGAGAAGATTCCATGGATCGGAGGTCAATCTGATACCATATGAAAAGGAGAGAGAATTCTAACTAACTTTTCTTTCAATATTGATTCTTTTTCATTGATTATGAAATATGTTACAGATTGCCTTAGATTGCCTTATATAAGAGGCTGCGGATTACCTGCTATAGTAGGTTGCACCTATCTCTAACTGACATCTGTCAGTTGTATGCCAGCTGTATACAGCTGGCTATTACAAGACTCAATCTAGATACATGCTATACTGAGCTTAGTTACATGTACACTAATACCGGAAAAGAACATAAAAAGCAATACAGTTTTCGAGGGTTGAGCAAAAAATAAAATCAAGTAAATGAGAAGTTCTAATATACCTTTGGAGCAGATTTTTCAGACCGCTGTGATTTCCTTTTATAGAATCCATATGCAATATGCAGGGCACCTTAGGCACGTTGTCCAACTCTTTATCTGAAATATGCATATGCATCATAACATGATCTTTGAAAATACAATTCCATAAGAAATATCACAAATTGAGATCTCACCATTAAAATTAACCACTTCACCAGGATGACATATGACTATTAAACTCCAATGAAGACTGCCATAATTTAACGCTGATCAGAACTTGAATACAAAGAGACAATAAGAGAAGCAAAACAGTGACAGAATCGTACTTGAAGTTCACGGGGATGAAGATGTAATCCTTTTCAAATAAATTTACTTTTCTTGTCCATTTACGAACACGTTGAAATGCTGCTTTTGCATCCGAAATACTAGATGGATTTTTGTCCAAATCAGCCAGCTTTCGAAAGAAAAAACTATTAAAAAAATGAAATCTAGGTTTTTCCTCTTCTTGTATCTGATTCTTCAGATACCTGCCAAATTAGAGATTTTCAGAACTGTTAAAAATCGTCTTCAAGAGTCACAGTGTAGATCAAGAGCCCTACAATTTTCTTTTCTTAATATTTTCTATGTTTTAACTTTATCCTGCAATTGTCAATCCTTTTATTGTTCTCTCAGCATGCACATGACATACTTTCCTGTTCTCTGTCATAAGAGCCTATATACATGATTATCTATTTTCAACTAAAAAAATGCTTGTCACAGAAATCAAGTAAAACACATTCTAGTTTTTAAAAGGATAAAGATAAAGGAAGCTCCATGGTGGACAAAGTTAAAATTTGAAAGAATGTACACATGTACACAAGCACAAGCTAACTTACTGGATGTAAAAGTCAATTATTGTGTCATTAACGAATGTGTCTGGTTGTAATAGATCAAAGTCTCTCTTGCTTAAAGAAACAGCATCTGCATCCCCTTTAGGATAGATGACTTCATCAAAAGGCTCCTCAAAACTGTTTTAAATCATCAATTCTCAAAATTAGCCAGCATAATGTATTTGGAGAACCCCCAAACCACACAGAGTAAGAATAAGAAGACAAGTACATGTGAGGTAGAAAGGAATAGGCTGTAAAGAAAATCAATAAGATAACAAGATCTTTTATGTACAATTTAATAGAAACTTTAAAAACTTTAGAGAAATTATGCATTTTGTCATAACTATAACAGAAGTAGTGTAAGTTTCAACCTAAAGATATGTGAATCATGAAATATAATATACAAACAAAACCAACTTCACATTTCCAACAAACAAAGCAATCAAGGATCTCTGCAACATCCTAAGCCAAATATCTCAGAAGCACACATCAAAACATTGAATAGACCAAGGAACATGATACGGAAAAAAAATACAGCATATACGATGTCAAAGCAAAAGAAATAGGTTACCAATAAGCACTAAAGACAACATTTTTAAAACAAGACAATGGCCTCAATTTTCCAAGTAAACTTATTTAAATTGGTAATTAATAATTCTCACTCACTTAGGAAAGTAGCATCTTGATCCACCCGATTTAGTTTCATCATCTTCCACATCCATACTACAAAAGAAAAGTAATTGCAAATATATTATGTTGGATAAAATTATACAAAACAAAATTTAAAGCCCCAAACATATCCACTTCAAATCAACTAAACCAAAAATAAACTTGAACTGTGAGAAATGGAAACAGATTATAAATTTATATACAAAATACAAATATTACAATCAACCTCGTGATCTGCAAACTCTACCCAACAACTATAGTTGATAAAAAACCAAAAGCCTACAGTTGAAACCTTTGCAACATTTTATAGAACAGTTGATAATTCACTCACCAAGGAAAAAAGTATTAAACATATACAATTTTACGACTTACTTAAGCATGATGTTCCAAATAGCCAAGTATTTCGCATTCAGAGATGTGATCTGTTTATGTATCAGGGACCAATTGGAATCGACAACTGCAATCTCCAATTCCTCGATGCCTAAAATAAGTATATGCATACAATACAATTACAACCGGTAACAGAGAGGCTTACTATTTGCATACAATATAAAATCAACAACAACAGCTGCCAAGCCTTATCACACTAAGTGGGGTTGGCCAAAGTGTATTTAAATAACAATGTCAAAGCATGCCAAATTGTAAACCACTCCATGTCGATCAACTACATTAACTACACTCACCTGAAGTTTCGCTTGTATGATCTACCTGATTTGCATTCCTTGATATCACATTAATCTTTATGATGACCGTTCCACTCTGAAGAAAGTACACATCAAGAATTATAGAATTCATACACAAAAAACAAATAATGCAAGCAACAAAGCTATAAAACTCACACTTTGAATCAACTGACACTTGATATCAATGAGATCATCAATTCCCCATTCAAGATCAAAGGCCTCGTGCTCCATAGATGCAGTTGAAACATTGATCTTGATGCAACTATGTGAGAAGGTTAACATTGGTCCCGTATAATAATTATCTTGGTAAATTATATAATCAGGACGAAGGACAACTTCGGCATTCGTGTTATCCTGAAGATTGCATGAAAGGAGATAATAGTAAATACAAAAACAAAATGACTCAATGTGTTATACTACAAAAAATAGAAAATCCAGCATGATAGAAAGCATTTTATACAAAAATATGAAGTTTGAAGCCTCAATGGTTTTACATTGACATATATTATAATATTGTTAGATAAAGTGGCCAGGGGAGAGGGACCAATCCAAAAAATGACTCTCCTCTTCCTTAATGTAAAATTCATTTACACATTTATTCAATTCACATATATTAAGGAAGGCTGATAGTAATAAATTCGTCGATGATGTGTATTAATTTTAAAAAAATTCCCTTATAAGTGTTGGCCTCATAATTCCACTGTCTTACTTTTTGTACTATGTTAACCAATCCTCACAAGAGAGAGAGAGAGAGAGAGAGAGGGAGAGAATTTATATTTCTCATGTGTAAAATAAATGGGAGTACTTTTATAAAGATGAGTGATAGGAAGACTTTATATTCAACGCTCTCTTTAACATTCACTCTTTTATTGGGTGAAATCATTGTGGGGCCTACACATAGGAAATGGGTCCCACATAAAGTGGTGAGACCCATATGAATTCCACCATTAAATAAGTGAGTATTAGAGAGAACGTTGAAAAGAGGGTGTTCCTAGCACTCCTCTTATAAGGAAATATTTAATGTAATGGACTAATTCAAAGGAAACTTATAAAAAAGGACAAACAAATATAAAAGAAGAGTCTTAAACTTAAGAGAGCATGGAGTAATAGACAACTGTAATGAAAAAAATAAAATAGTAATAAATAATGGTACATAAACAAAGCAATTTTGCAAATTTGAATAGCCTCAAGGCATAAAATACTGCATGTAATATAAATTACTCTAGCACAGATAGGTTCTGTAATTTAAAAATAAAATACCGCATCAGAGTCATCAGAGGCGTCAGAAATGAGGGCACCATCCAATCCAGAACCATTCAGTGAAACTGAAATTATGAAAACTAAGTTGTGAGTAAGCTGCAATAAAATATTTCCAGATAAAAAATGGTAGATTTGATAAGTATCAGGGATCTACTAGGATTACGATGAAATACACCGTTCTCTGTAATATCAGAAGCAGCACTTATTGGAGCACTCTCGTGGTTCATGCAATCATCAGCGTCAGAACTAACGTCAACAGATTCTTTCTGCAAAAAAAAATAAAAATGGAAACATAAGTCTCACAATCTAACCGTTTCCTTAAGCAGTAATCTTGCAAAGAAAAGTTACACTACACTGGATGGAGACCCTGTAGGACCAATCTGGCTCGTCTCAGGTGTAGATGCACCACTAGTTGTATCCCTATTCTCTGGTCGGTCATAGTAATCAACATTTATATTAAAATGACAGTGATTCTCCTGACTAATGGAATTTGATTGACTGTCAGCTCCTAACTCAGAATTCTTCACTTTGTTATCAAAAGTATCTTCCATTGTTTCGAAAGAGGGGTTTGTACAACCTACTTCCAAATCTAAAATACTGCCAACCACGTCAACGTCAACACAGGGAATACTGGGGACATTCTTCACACCAACCGAGTTGATCTGGGCATCTGGAAATATATTATGAGAGCTATGTACATTAAATTCAATAAAAAAAACTAGCTTAAAATGGATGAAAACAAAACAAGAACAATTATGTCTAGGAAACCATATAGAATTGAAATGGTTGTAGAATCTTTGGAAGAAAGAAAGAAATGAAAACAGGAGATCAGATACATGTGACGACAACCAGTGGCGGATCTTTGTTGTGACGGGGCTCCGCGAGCTGTCGTGGCACCCCCAAAATTTCCTTTCTTCTTATAAAGGGAGTGACTCCAGTGAGAACAGTTTGCCAATGTGAGAAATGAGAACAAATAACTACGGCGTCAAATCCTAATTAATGAAAATCAGTGGTTTAGATTAATCGCTTGTTCCCTGGTCTTCTCTCACCGTACAAACTAAAAACAATGGAGTTATTTATTTTGATGGCTTTAAATGGAAAAGCTTCATAAACCTCATCCTAAACCATCTCCACTGTTTTAATAATTAGACATATGAAAAATCTCATCCTTCATTTTTGTATCAAATACAAAAGCCAATTAAAACGATGGGATTAAGATTTTGGTGCTGGTCTATATGTTGTGATTGGGATCACGGTCATGATCTTATATGGCAATGATGGAGGAACCGATATTTCATTATTTTGTCACAAGGCGATGATAATCCACGGGAGAAATTAGGTCAATTATTTTGATGAAACTTAAGAAATAAGAAACACCGTTGTTATGAGGTTGTACGGTGAGAGAAGACTAGGGAACGAGCAATCAATCTAATCCACTGATTTTAATTAATTCGGATCCAACGGCCATAGTTGTTTGTCACATTTCCCACAATAGCAAAGTTTTCTCACTGAAGTCGCACCCTGTGTGTGTATTCTGTTATGTTTTTTGCATCCTGTTTCCCGGGTCACAGTGGTAAAATGTTCAGCCTCCAAAAGGCTTGCGACTCCTATATGCTGTTTTTTTGTATATTTTTTGCGCAAAAGTGGTCCTACAAAGATTCGAACCCAGTATTGGGCTTGCAAAAAAATGTCGGCGTAGCCACCAAACCAACGGGTACATTATGAAAACTTGGTGAACTAGCAGTATTTAATGCTTATTTATTTAAGAGGTCCTCAAAAGAAATTGTCAATCTCCACCACTAACGACAACTATTTCAACTTGAAAACAAAACTACTAAACTAAAGATTATCCGACAAAACCAAAGCACGCTGCACACTTTCAACAATAAAAGAAGGGATCGAAACCTTTTAATACATTTTCTTGTTTCACTTCCACCTGAAGCTGGTGAGTTGCCAAAACAGTGTCGTTTTTGTTTCTACGTGACTTATACACTGCATTAAACCATATCAAACAAAATTATTCCCAAAATACGGTAATAAATAATAACAGACGTATCATATACATGTCACATATGGACATGTCACGTGTGTATGATATGGTAATAACAGAACGAATTTTGACATACGTGAGCAACATAATATGAACATGGAAAAGACAGTTATTTAGGTCATCATAAGATCTTTCATTTTGTAGAATAGTGGTCAGCTAATCTTAAAACATAATGCAATTACATGCCTGATCTTCGGCTGTTTCATACATACAAATATCACTCTTGTTATATTTAATTCTTTTTCATTTCACGCTACACACCCTTCACCATCCATCTACTTGACAATTTAAACGCTTAAGTAGTACTAGTTCATTCAACTATAATGAGACTAACACTGTATTTTTGAAATTCTCCATCAAGTCTAACACACCGTTCTTAACTAAAAAAAGTAAACATTAACGATTTTTAAGCTCCTAATGCATTATGCAGGCTTCGTTCAGTCCTTGAAACTTGAAATTACTACATCTAACCTAATTACGAAATGGCTAAACCTAAATTTCGAACACTGAAAAATGATCAAAAATTACTAAATATAAACAAAATTAGTACTATACACGAACGATTCGAGCTAAGAAACTTGCTCAAATGGTAGAATTAGGGTTTTTCTACGAAATGATCTTACCGTGAGTGAAGGGATCGAGATTAGGGATTTTGTTGAATCTGCTGAGGTTTTTATCGGGGTTATTCTCATCATCTTTGAAATCGAAGACTTCGAGATCTCTACGTGGAGACTCGTTCATCTTCGTCCCCGATGAAATAGGGTTTTGAAATTCCGTGCTCGTTCGGACTCGGTGAGACTTTGTTAGAGCGCGAAATGGACGCTGTAAGAGACGCTGTTTGGGTTTATTGTGTTGTGATGCGTTGAAGAATGCGTGTGTCCTAAATATAAGACGGTTCAGCTAATTAGAAGAGGACGCGTGTGTTTTATCACAGTTGGAAGCTTTGGATTATGTGAGTTTAAGTTGGGATTTGAGAAGATTCAGCTGGGCTACTGTTTGGTAAGGTGATCCTCGTATTACTATTTTCATCGTGTTTTTTAGTTAATTTATATGTGAAAAATAAAGTAAGTATATGATATAAAATCTTTAGAATTAGCAATAAATTATTTATTAGCAAACCCAAAAATAATAAAAATGTTGTCGCTAGGGCTTCTATGTTTTTTTTTCTTTGTTGGTGGACTTTGTGTTTACGATAGTATGAATTGTGCAATTTGAATAGTAAGTTCCATTTAAATCATGTGATGACGAAGATGGTGGTCATGAAAGCAAGATAAGCGTAAAGAAGAAAAAATAATTTGTTTCATTCAGCGACAAAGACAAGGTGCTCGAAAAATCCCAAGTCTCCAAGTGGGCTCTCTTGGCCACCCGCGACCTTGTGCGTGGAAATTGATCGATACTTATGCTTCACGTGAAAAATATCTTCGTTGGAGAACTAAGTGTTCCGTGGAAAGACGTTTTATGAGAGGATGAACATATAAAATTCTCAATTGAAGCTCTTGGATGATATATAATCGCTATTTAGCCATGCGACAATGGTCACCAAAGTTCATTGCAGCCACCACAGTGATTGCCAAAACTATGACGTGGATTAGAAATTTAGAATATAAAGGTAGAATTTGGTGTGATACGATGAGAACATCGTATAAGCTCTACCTTCGATGGTTGGAAACCCAGTTAAGATGGATCTTCACACTCTAAGAGCTAATCGACATAAGTTTTTTCTATCTAGTAGTTGGGTGCGTGGATATCAATGTTTATTGGTACCTAATACAATATAAATGATTACATATTATCTTCACCAACTGTGGAAGTTATGGTCACGTCTTAAATTATTATACTCATCAAACCATTAATGTTGCCAAGCAACCCATGGTTATCATTGTTACAAGGAATTATGAAGGAGAAACTACACCTACATGGATGCTTGAAACGCATAACGAGATTGATGGAGCGACTCTTGTTGGATTTGAGGACAAATAAATTACCAAATAAATGTAAGAGATGTGATAGAAGATTTACATGGAGAGTGGAATAAAGTGGAGAGATGAAAAGAGTGTAATAGGTTAATTTTGTGCATATTTTGTGGTTTGTTTAATGGGGTGCAATCAACCAAATCTGATATTCTTAAATTGGTGACACGTTGAACTTGCAAAGACATCGGGCAGTAGAAACAAATCCACAAAAGGACGTGTTTGATTCCGTTCTTAAAAACAGTTTTTTATTTTTAAAAAATTAAAAAGGTGAAAACTTGTTTGGATGTAGTGTTTTGAAAATTTGTTTTTAAAAACTATCTTTAGATTTACTGTTTTCTATAGCAAAACAAATGAAATGTGTTTTCCTTTTCTGTTGTGTTTTCTACTAAACTCTTATTAGAAAAACAAGAAAAAGTTGAACTATTCATTAATAGCACTATGGTAATATGTTGCAACTCTAATCTCCCCATTAAAACACGTGAGTTGATATGGTGGCTTTACATGAACCTCGGTGCACAGTGGAAACACTACACACAAAATTATTAAAACACTTGGTTTAAAAAACTATTTGGTGGCCTAAGCTAATGGATTTACTATAAGAGTTTGGCCTCCGTGGAATCAAACGGATATTCAGGTTCACCTTATAAAAAATGACTTTCATTCTCTTCATGTGCAGTGTGATCGAGAAAGAAGCTAGTCCTTGGCTACTCACTATGGTGTATACTGACCTAGTAGAATATGAGAGAAACGACTCATAGAATAATTTACATGTTGTTTATACCAATATCATTGAGCCTCGACTGATGATAGGTAGATTATAATGAAATTTAGAATCTAGACGAGAAAAAGGGGGCATAATGACGCAGGGCCTAAAACGTCTGACCTATTATCCTTTGGATCGTCGAACAATAAAGTTCGTGGAGAAAAAGGAAACACGCCCAACAATGGGAATAAACCTAAGACAGCCTAACGTGACCACGTCGTGGACCATAGAGCAATAACAACAACAACCAAGCCTTATCCCACTAAGTGGGGTCGGCTACATAGATAAAATTACGCCATAGTGTTCTATCATAAACCAAATTTAAGTCTAACTCATTGACCTCTAAATCCTCCCAAATGGTTTCTCTAATAGTTTTCTTAGGTCTTTCTCTACCTCTTTTAACATGACTCTCCTCCATTTGATTTACTCTTCTTACAACGGCATCTACGAGTCTTCTCTCAACATGCCCAAACCATCTAAGCCTATTTTCTACCAACTTTTCTACTATAGGTGTTGCCCCCACTCTCTTTCTAATGGTGTCATTCCTAATCCTATCATGTCTAATCTTACCACTCATCCAGCGCAACATCCTCATCTCTGCTACACTTACTTGATTCTCGTGATGACTCTTAACCGCCCAACACTCCGTACCATATAACAACGTCGGTCTAACTGTTGTCCGATAGAACTTTCCTTTTAACTTAAGTGGTACTTTCTTATCGCACAGAACACCGGAGGCTCTTCTCCATTTCAACCACCCAGCTTGAATGCGATGGCTTACATCTGCTTCTATTTCTCCGTCATTTTGTACTATGAACCCAAGATATTTAAACCGTGTAACTTGGGGTATGATATGATCTCTAACTTTCACCTCCAAGGTAGACACACTTCTCCTTTTGCTGAAGTTGCATTCCATATACTCCGTCTTGCTTCTACTCAAGCGGAAACCATACGCTTCTAAGGCTTGCCTCCAGGTCTCTAGCCTCCCGTTCAGTTTCTTCCTTGACTCCCCAAGCAAGACTACATCATCTGCAAAAAGCATACATCTCGGTGCTAACTCTTAGATGTGTTCCGTCAGTACGTCCAAAACTAAAGTAAAAAGGTAAGGACTTAGGGTTGACCCTTGGTGCAATCCTATTGTTATGGGAAAATCTTCGGTAGCCCCAATCCTATTGTCACGGACCATAGAGCATTCCTGAAAAAATATCTTAAGAAAAATTATTCTTATAGACATCATTCTTATGTAATTTTTTTTAAGGAAAATGCCATATACTTTTTAAATATTTTTGGTCTGGTAACAAGCTATTCGTTTTAGTTAAAAAAAATACATTTTTATTATTGTTTGTACAGAAAAAAATTCTCAAAATAGTTCCTGTACTTTTTATTTTAGGGGAATAGTTCAGGTACTTAGTCTTTCATTTCAATCCTCATTGATTAACTTACCCTTCATGTAATATAGTTTTTCATATTAACTCTGAAATATAATAATTCCTAAAAAAAAAAACTTTGTAATATTATATGTTTTTTTTAGGGAATTTGTAATATTATATCTTATAAAGTCGAAAACAAGGTTAATGAAAAAAATAATTTTTTCTTCTGAAAAAGAAATAAAAGAATATT